>Ga0209542_10001459_pt1 | contig 55400 bp, 71 predicted proteins | sample RifCSPhighO2_01_FD_184028 | JGI IMG/M metagenome (GOLD analysis project Ga0209542, IMG submission 184028) | Soil microbial communities from Rifle, Colorado - Rifle CSP2_plank highO2_0.1 (SPAdes) (version 2) | ecosystem: Environmental > Terrestrial > Deep subsurface > Rock core/Sediment ... | reverse complement strand
CATTAAGAAATTATTTAGAAATTAAAAATTAGAAATTAGAAATTCACAAATATATGTCTCGTCAATATCCCATAGAAAAAATTCACCCGGTTAAATAATTTTCAGCTTTGCTTAAAATTAGCGCAAAGCGCTATTTAACTGGGTAAATAACTTCGGAATCATTGCCCAAAATTGACTTTGCTAAAAAACATATTACAATAAATTCATGACCAATAAGCTTTTAGAGAAAAAAATTGAATTATTAGAAAAAGATATGGCTATTCTAAAGTCAAAGGTTTTTGGTTTAAATCATACTGTTGACGATAAGGGTGAATATAAGAATAGTTTTGTAAAAAGGGTTTTAAAAAATGCAAAGGATAAGCGCAGGTCAGTTGTTTATACTAATAAAAGAGACCTTCTAAAGCTTATTTCAAAATGAAAGTTGTTTTAAGGAAATCTTTTTTAAAAGAGGCAAGTAATTTGCCTCTGAAAATAAAAGAATTACTATTACGAAAAACAGATATTTTCAGAATTAACCAAAATGATACACGCCTTCATGTTAAAAAACTCTCAGGCAAGCTCGAAGGTTTTTACTCTTTAAGATTAACGCGCGAATACAGAATTATCTATTGTTTTGAAAATAAAGATAAAGCTATATTCATTGATATCGGCCACCGCAAAGATATTTATAAGTAAAGATTATTCGTCGCCAACAACGAGGGCAATGCCATGAAAAAGAAAAACGATATGCATTGAATGGCAGAGGCAAACAAGGCTTTTGCACACTTTGCACGATAAACTGTAAAAAAAATGCGCCTCGTCCTAATGTATCAGGACTCGGCGCAGTGTTCACCGAAGTTTTTCTCCGCATTCAATGCAGAAAGACGACCCTTTTTCTTTCTGTATGCCGTGGCTTAGTTGGGTGCTAAGTTGGTGAATCATGGGTCTTTGAGTTGGGTCTTCTTGTGCGTCGGAGAAGGGAAGTCGATTACCACATAATCTGCAGTATCGAGCCGCCGAACCCATCTCGTTGTCACAATTTTCACATTTTAGCATAGATTTCTCCGGTTCTGGTCTAGGCCCGAATATACCTTTGAATCCGAACGGAGTAGAATTAGGGAAAAAGATGAAAAAGATTTTAGAGAAAAATTATAACGAGAGAAACGCCACGAAAAAGAAAAACGATTTTTTAAGTTTTAGACATTAAAAATTGAAACATTATTTAAAAATTAGAAATTCAAAATTAAAAATTTATGAGTAGGCAGTATCCCATAGAAAAAATGCGAAACTTCGGAATTATCGCTCACATTGACGCCGGTAAAACAACGGTTTCTGAGCGCCTTTTGTTTTATACCGGAGTTTCGCATAAAATCGGAGAAGTACACGAGGGGGATACCGTAATGGACTGGATGCCGCAAGAAAGAGAGCGGGGTATTACCATTACCGCCGCCGCAATTACCATGCATTGGAAAGGTATTCAAATGAACTTAATTGACACTCCGGGCCACATTGATTTTACCGCCGAAGTACAACGGTCTTTACGCGTACTTGACGGAGCGGTGGTGGTGTTTGACGGAGTAGCCGGCGTTGAGCCGCAATCCGAAACCGTTTGGCGCCAGGCCGACAAATACGGCACGCCACGGATTTGTTTTATCAATAAACTGGATAGAATGGGGGGAAATTTTGAAAAAAGTTTTCAAAGTATTTTAGATAAATTGACCTTAAACGCCGTGGCCATGAATTTGCCGATTGGGGAAGAAGAACATTTGGGAGCCATCATTGATTTGTTAAAAATGAAAGCGATTTATTTTGAAGGGGAAAAAGGGGAAAACGTCGTTGAAAAAGAAATTCCGGCTGACATGTTGGAAAAAGCCAAAGTTTGGCGCGAAAAAATGGTGGATCGGATTGCCGGAGAGGATGATATATTAACCGATAAATTATTAGGCGGACAAGATATTTCAAGCGAAGAATTAATGACTGTTATGAGAAAAGCTTGTTTGGCTTTTAAATTAGTGCCGGTATTTTGCGGTAGCGCATTAAAAAATAAAGGCACACAATTAATTTTGGACGCTGTCGTGGATTATTTACCAAGTCCTATGGATATCGGTTTTGTAAAAGGAACCGATCCTAAAACGGGCGCAGAAATAGAAAGAAAATTTAATGATGCTGAACCGTTTTCCGCTTTAGTATTTAAAGTGGCCACGGATCCTTTCGTAGGACAGTTAACTTTCTTTAGAGTATATTCTGGAACACTTCAAAAAGGAACCTATGTGTTAAATTCGGTAACGGGCGAACAAGAAAGAATTGCCCGGATTTTGAGGATGAAATCAAATTCGCGCGAAGAGCTTGACGTGTTATATGCCGGAGAAATCGGTGCCACTGTTGGATTAAAAGACACTTCAACCGGCCATACATTGTGCGACAAAGACAAGCCGGTGGTTTTGGAAAAAATTTCATTCCCGGAACCGGTCATTGCCATGCGAGTTGAACCAAAAACAAAAGCAGATCAGGAAAAGCTTATCATGTCTATTAGAAAACTCACCCAAGAAGATCCAACCTTTAGAATTAAAGAAGATATTGAAACGGGTGAAACGATTATTTCAGGTATGGGAGAATTGCATTTGGATATTATCCAAGATAGATTAAAACGCGAATTTAACGTGGACGCCAACTTTGGCAGGCCGCAAGTGGCTTACAAAGAAACCATTACCGCAGAATCCGAAGCTGAAGAAAAATATGTCAGACAATCCGGTGGAAAGGGACAATACGGACACGTTTGTATCAGGTTGAAGCCAAGGGAACGAGGTGCCGGATTTGAATTTATTGACGAAATTAAAGGAGGCGCCATTCCAAAAGAATTTATCAAGCCGACTGAAAAAGGTATCATTGAAGCTTTAGACAAGGGAATTATTGCGGGCTACCCCATGGTGGATGTGGAAGTTACGCTGTTTGACGGATCGTTTCACGATGTGGACTCTTCAGAATTTGCCTTTAAAATTGCAGGTAGTATGGCAGTCCAAGACGGAGCCAAGCGTGCCAAGCCGGTTATTTTAGAGCCCATTATGAAAACCGAAGTCATTACTCCCGAAGCCTTTTTTGGAACCGTTATTTCAGACTTAAATTCTCGCAGAGGTAAAATTGAAGAAACCAAAGAACGAGCCGGCATGAAAATTTTGGACGCCATGGTGCCATTATCAGAAATGTTTGGTTACGCAACCGCACTAAGAAGTTTGACCGAAGGCCGGGCATCTTTTACGATGGAATTTAATAGCTATGAACAAGTGCCATCAAATGTTGCTCAGCAAATTATTGAGGGAAAGACGAAGTAGTTTTTTAAAATAAAAAGCCCCGATGCGCAGTTGTGCATCGGGGAGTCTAGGGGTTAAATAAGATCCGACCGGTCACCCTCGGCGTTGGTCATGATTTCTTTGGCTTTTTGTTCTACTTCCATTAGAACTTTTAATGTATCACCCTTGAGATTCTCGTTCATCTTTGACTGAACGAATACGAGGATTGATTTGGCAGCTTTCCATGCGCCATCGGTGTATTCCATTCCCATGTTTTCCCTTCCAAAAGAAAAAGAGATTTGGGCGAATTGTCAACGATCTGTAATCAATATATAATAACATTCAGTATTTGTCAAATTTGACATCAACTCTAGATAGATTAGAATAGGTGCATATGATGGTTACCAAATGCGATTTGTGTAAAAAAGAAATTAAGGGAGAATCGATTAAGGCCGGTTTTAATTTTTGGGTGGATTATGTCGAATTATGCAAAGAATGTGGCATACCGATTGCAAAGTTTTTAAAAGAGAAAAAGCTTATTAAAGAGAAAAAATAATATGCTAGACGATAAAGACGTACAAAAGTTAATCAAGGCATTCAAAGATGTTTTTCCTACCGCCGAAATGGTGCAAGAGTGTTTTGCAGAAACTGCCAAAAAAACAGATTTGGAAAAATTGGCCGCTAAAGAGCAGTTGGAAAAACTTGAAATCAAGGTAGATAGGATAAATGAAAGACTTAAAAACGTTGAAGTAAAATTAGAAACTATTGAAGACTTAAGGCCAAGGGTAAAAACCCTTGAAGAAGCGATGGGAATTGAATAAATTTTTTTAAAGGCACAGGGTTCACATTTTTTGGTTTAAAGAGTGTTGACTTATTTTTTATAATATAATAGTATTAACAGCATAAATAAAAAATTAACGTGAATCTGGCAGCTAGAAGCTTGAATCTTGAATAGAATACAGAATTTTGAATAACGGCTTAAAATATTCAGAATTCAATATTCCATTTGAGCTACTAGATACCTGCCTACCGGCAGGCAGGCTAACTCCTAGATTCTCACACATAAATGGCAGCAGAAAAATTTGAGAGGTCAAAACCCCACGTAAACATTGGAACCATTGGTCACGTTGATCATGGAAAAACCACCACGTCGGCGGCAATTATGCACGTAACAAAATTGCGCGGTTTAAAGTCGTCCGGACAAGGTGTTGATGAGATTGATAAATCGCCCGAAGAAAAAGCCAGGGGGGTGACGATTTCTATTACCCACCTGGAAATGGAAACTCCAAAAAGACACTATGCATTAATTGATTGCCCGGGACACGCCGACTATATTAAAAACATGATTACCGGGGCTGCTCAAATGGACGGCGGGGTTTTGGTGGTATCAGCTCCAGACGGACCAATGCCTCAAACCAAGGAACATATTTTGCTGGCCAAACAAGTTGGTTTGCCATCACTGTTGGTATGGATGAACAAATGCGATATGGTGGACGATCCTGAAATTTTAGATTTGGTTGAATCAGAAGTAAGGGAATTATTAAAAAAGTACGGTTTCCCGGGAGATACCACGCCAATTATCCGGGGGTCAGCTGTAAAAGCTTTAGCCGCAACTTCTGTTGATGATCCAGCAGCGAAGCCAATTATTGATTTGCTTGACGCATGCGATAGTTACATTCCCGAACCCGCAAGAGAATTAGACAAACCCTTTGCCATGGCTATTGAAGACGTGTTTTCTATTGAAGGACGGGGAACTGTTGCAACTGGCAGAATTGAAAGAGGCATTATCAAACAAAACGATGAAATTGAAATCGTGGGTCTTAGGCCAACGCAAAAATCCGTCGTGGTTTCCGTGGAAATGTTCCAAAAATCTTTGGATCAAGGCCAAGCTGGAGATAACGTAGGAATTTTATTAAGGGGTTTAAAGAAAGAAGATATTGAACGGGGCCAGGTGTTGGCAAAGCCCGGATCAATTACCCCTCATACCGAATTTGAAGCCGAAGTATATGTACTAAGCAAAGACGAAGGCGGAAGGCACACCCCATTTTTTACCGGCTACAAACCGCAATTATATATTAGAACTTCAGATATTACCGGAGATGTAGCGTTGCCAGCAGGAACCGAAATGGTTATGCCCGGAGACACTGCCCAATTAACGGTTAAATTAATCGTACCGGTAGCTTTGGAAGAAAAATCAAAATTTGCCATCAGGGAAGGGGGCAAGACTGTGGGCGCAGGAGTCGTAACTAAAATTATTAAATAATTGAATGTGACCGCCGCCGATTCATCGGCGGCGGCGGTCGTGAGTTATCATTATGGCAGTTGCAAAAAAAATCATAACCAGAAAAAAACCCGCAATTTCCAAAGTTGTTGAAGGGGAAGAAAAAAAAGCCGAAGGCGGCACAATCGGGAAATTAAGGATAAAACTGAAAGCTTACGACCATAAAATCATAGATAATTCTGTGCGCCAGATTATTGATATTGCCAATCGCCATGGAGTTGAAATTATAGGTCCGGTACCACTGCCAACTGAAGTGTTAAAGTATACGGTCAACCGTTCAACTTTTGTCCATAAAAACGCCAGAGAGCAGTTTGAAATGAGAGTGCATAAAAGAATTATTGATGTAATAAGTCCCAATGAACAGATTATTGAAGCGTTAAGAGATTTGAATTTACCATCAGGGGTTGATATTTCTATTAAAATTTGATAGCATCAGCGAATAACGAATCTCTTACGAATTTACGAATAACGCAACGAAGAGCGTTCGCCATTCGTAAATTCGCAACAAAATTCGATATTCGTTGATAACGCAGAGATACTACTCTATTGTCATATAGAGAAAAGTCCGCAAAACAAGGCTAATGTAGCCTTAATTTAGCCGGGCAAGTGGCCCGGTATTTAATTATATAAGGAGTAATCACGAATATACGAATCTAAAACAATATACGAATGTGTGCGGAAGACGTAATTTGTATATTGGTAAAATTCGTATATTTGGACGTATTTGTATATTCGTGACCACTCCAAAATTATGAAGTTTATTTTAGGAAAAAAAATTGGCATGTCACAGATGTTTGACGCAAAAGGAAAAATAATTCCGGTGACTTTAGTTGAAGCGGGCCCTTGTACGGTTTTACAAAAAAAAACCAAAGCGAAAGAGGGATACGATTCACTGCAATTGGGATTTATAAAAATTGAAAAGAAAAATAAAATTGGAAAGTCAATGAAAGGAAAAGAATACCGATATATTAAAGAGGCCAGGACTGAAGATGCCGGAAATGTGGGAGACCAAGTCAATGTGTCAATATTTGTAGAAGGAGACAAGGTGACGGTTGCAGGAATTTCAAAAGGAAAGGGATTTCAGGGAGGGGTAAAGCGCCATGGATTCCATGGAAGAAACGCCACTCACGGAGCCAAACACGAAGCCCGTACCATTGGATCTATCGGACAGCGATTTCCCCAGCACGTTATTAAAGGAAGAAAAATGCCAGGGCGCATGGGGAGTGACAGGGTTACGGTTAAAAATTTAAAGATAGCGAAAATTGACGCAGAAAATAACGTATTAGCATTGATGGGTGCCATTCCGGGACATAAAGGGACGTTACTGGAGATTAGAGGGTAAGATGAATTTGAAATTTGAAATTTACAATTTGAAATCAATTTTAAAATATCGAATTTGAAATTTGAAAACAAAAAAAGAGTGCCAAATTCATTGCTGGATTTAGCACTTAGTGGCCAGATTGATCATTCTTCAGAAGATGCACATGCTAATATCACTACAATTACAGTATTTACCAAAAGCGCAAGTATTGATATTGTATACCAAACGCCCGTGCTTAATTTAGTGGTTCCCCCTATGATTTCCATATTTGAAGCGTGTTGTCCTTCTTGAGACGCAAACAGTGCCAAACTACAGGAAATCATACCAGCCAGTGTCCATAATAGAATCCAATTTCCAATTTTCATTTTTTAACCTCTCTTTCAGAAAGACAGGAGCGACTTGTCAAAGAACAATTAGTAATATATAGTAATAAATTATATTTGTCAATCCAGTTCTGAAATGCTGCAACATTTCAGAACTGGATTGACAAAGGTTTAAAAATTTAATCATTAGAAATTAATTAGAAATTAAAAATTAGAAATTAGAAATTTTGAAACATGAAGGTTGCAGTATACGATAAAAATGGTAAAGAAGTTGAACAAACTACTTTACCCAAAGAGATTTTCGAGGTTCCCATGAACGCCGATTTGGTGCACCAAGTATTAATTTCACAAACGGCCAATGCGCGCCAAGTTTCGGCCCATACCAAAAATAGAAGCGAAGTGCGAGGAGGGGGCAGAAAACCCTGGAGGCAAAAAGGCACCGGACGCGCGCGGCATGGATCTTCAAGGTCCCCGATTTGGAAGGGCGGAGGAGTTTCAGGAGGCCCGAGAAATGATAAAAATTATACCAAAGATATTCCGACAAAAATGAGAAGGAAGGCTTTATTTATGGTGCTTTCAGAAAAGGCAAAGAGTAATTTATTGGTGGTGCTGGATGACTTCCAAACTCAAAACCCAAAGACAAAAGAGATGGCGCTGACCATTAAAAAGTTACCCATTAATGTTGCTTCAAGATTAGTAGTTTCGCCGAATGCAGATAAAAAAACATTTTTAATGGCAAGAAATATTAAAAAAACCGGAGTATTGGAAGCAAGGAATTTGAACGTAGCAGATATATTGCAGTATAAATATATACTGATTTCAAGGGAAGGCATCAAAGACATGGAAGCTACTTTTTCGAAGAAAAAGTAAGATATAATCGTCAAAATTCCGCTTTGTCTAAATTTTGACTCATACTAATTGGAAATTAGAAATTAAAAATTAGAAATTCGCAAGTATGGCCTTACTCGATTTTTTAAAAAGAAAAAAAGAATTAGAGAAAGTAAAAAAACCGGTAAAAAAATCCGGGAAGGTTTCTGTTAATAAAAGTGAGGAATCAACCATTGAAAAATCTGAAAAAGTTGAAGAAAAAATAGAAACGGTAAAAACCGGCAAATCAAAGGGTTTTTCTTACAACATTATAAAAGAACCGCATATTTCAGAAAAGGCAACCGATTTGGCAGAGAAAAATAAATATACTTTTAAGGTGTATGCCAATTCCAACAAGCCCGAAATAAAAAAATCAGTTGAAGGAATTTACGGAGTAAATGTGCTGGATGTAAATATTATAAAAGCCCCTCATAAAAAAAGAAGATTAGGAAAAACGCAAGGTTTTAAAAAAGGATTTATCAAGGCCGTGGTAACCATTAAAGAAGGCCAAAAGATCGAGATATTCTGATATCAACGAATAACGAATCCCTTACGAATTTACGAATAACGTACGACGTGCGTAATTCGTAAATTCGCAACTAAATTCGATATTCGTTGATAATAAAAATGAAAATTTTTAAACCGACAACTCCATCCAGGCGGGGCATGACAGGAATTGATTTTTCTTTGCTTACAAAAAAACGGGCAGAAAAATCTCTTTTAAAATATGTTAGGCGATCCGTAGGAAGATCAAAAGCTTCCGGAAGAATTACTGTAAGACACAAAGGCGGAGGGGTAAAGAGAATGTACCGAATTATAGAATTTTCCCAAACTAAAATGGATTCGCCGGCTAACGTGATTGCGCTTGAATACGATCCAAACAGAACCGGTTTTATCGCACTAATAGAATATACCGATAACGTAAAGCAATATATCATTGCTCCGCAGGGATTGAAAGTTGGCGATAGTATTATTTTTTCACAAAAAGCTCCTTTAACCCCTGGCAACCGGACAGCATTAAAGAATATTTCGGTGGGAACCAATGTATATAATATTGAACTAGAACCTGGGAAAGGAGGAATTTTAGTAAGATCAGCCGGGAGCGCCGCACAAGTATTGGCGCAAGAAAACGGATTTACCAATCTGAAAATGCCCTCAAGTGAAGTGCGGAAAGTCAAAGATGAATGTTTTGCTACTATCGGCATGGTTTCAAATCCGGAAAATAGATTTTATAGGATAGGCAAAGCGGGAAAATCAAGATTAAAAGGAAGAAGGCCGCATGTTCGGGGAAGTGCTATGAATCCGGTAGATCATCCACATGGCGGAGGAGAAGGCAGGCAACCTATTGGATTGAAGCACCCAAAAACTCCATGGGGATTACCAGCATTGGGAGTAAAAACAAGATATAAGAAAAAGTGGACCAATAAGTATATTATTAGCAGAAGAAAGAAAAAATAATTAATCAACGAATAACGAATCACTTGCGAATTTGCGAATAACGAACGGCACCGTTCACTATTCGCAAATTCGCAACGAGATTCGCTATTCGATGATAAAATGACAAGGTCATTAAAAAAAGGTCCTTTCGTAGATCCGCGATTGTTGGAAAAAGTATTGAAAGTAAGAAAGGACGAAAAAGTGATTATTAAAACATGGGCGCGCCATTCCACGATTTCTCCCGAAATGGTAGGCTTTACTTTTGGTGTGCACAATGGAAAAGAATTTGTGCCAGTGTATGTTTCTGAAGATATGGTAGGGCACAAACTGGGTGAATTTTCCGCTTCAACTAAATTCATACGCCATGGAGGCAAGATGCAAAAAGGATTGGAACAGCAAGCCGAAGCGTCACAGTCAGCTAAAGCCGCATCTGATATTAAAAAACCCGCAACGAAATAATCTTACGAATTACGAATTTGAGCGAATTACGAATAACGGCCGGCACATTCGCAATTCGAGAAGATTCGTAATTCGTAGGAAATTTCAGCAGAAATTATGGAAATCAAAGTCGTATTAAGAAATTTAAGAACCGCCCCCAGAAAGTCAAGGCAAGTAATTGATGTCATAAGGAATAAAAACGTGACTGATGCTCGCGCATTGCTTGAGTTTACCGTAAAAAGATCAGCCAACCCCGTTTTAAAGCTTTTAAATAGCGCGATAGCCTCGGCGGTGCATGACTTTAAATTAGAAGAATCTAATCTTAAAATTTCTGAAATAAGAGTTGATGAGGGGCCAAAATTAAAAAGATCACATCCGATGAGCAGGGGCCGGGCATACCCCATTTTAAAAAGAACTTCGCATATCATGCTGACATTAACGGAAATTAAGCCAAAGGCGGAAATAAAAGAAATTAAGAAAGAAGCAAAAATAATAAAGAAAAGAAATACAAAATCTAAAATTACAAATCCCAAATAATACCAAAATTCAAAAATCAAAATCAAAAAAACGTTTTGAATTTTGAAAGTTAGAATTTTGAATTTGTTTAGGATTTAGTGCTTTGAATTTAGAATTTCTTTTAACGAATTAAAAGTTATGGGACATAAAGTACACCCAAAATCATTTAGAATAAAAGGAGTAGAAGACTGGAATGTCCGCGGTTTTTATGGCGCAAATATGTCGCATTATTTGGAAGAAGATTTTTTAATCAAGGATTTTTTAAGAACTATTTTAGTGGAAGCTTCAGTTGCAAATATAGAAATAGAGCACTCCGCCAATAAATTAAATATTATTATTGAATCAGCGCGCCCGGGATTAATTATCGGCAGAGGCGGAGAGGGGGTAGAAACGTTAAAAAAGATGATCGTTAAAAAAATGCATGATAAAGTATTTTCCACTAACCGGCTGGGTCAAGAGAATGTAAAAAGGGAAATTAAAATAGACATTAAAGAAATAAAAAATCCTTGGATTTCGTCCATGCTGGTTGCCCAATGGGCCGCCCAACAGCTTGAAAAAAGGATTCCATTTAGGCAAGTATTAAAGATGGGACTGGAGAGGGTGATGCAAAACAAGGAAGCTAAAGGAGTAAGAATTGAAGTGTCGGGAAGGTTAAATGGCGTGGAAATTGCCAGAAGAGAATATTTGCTTAAAGGTAGAATGCCGCGACAAACCATACGGGCAGATATTGATTATGCTCAGTATCAGGCATTTTGCACCTATGGAGTAATCGGAATTAAAGTGTGGATATATAAAGGAGAGAAGTTTGATAAATAATCAACGAATAACGAATCACTTTGCGAATTTGCGAATACTTCGAATAACGAACGGACGATTCGTAAATTCGTAACAAAATTCGTTATTCGTCGATAACAGTATGACATTATTAATGCCCAAAAAAGTAAAACACAGAAAATGGCACAAAGGTGTTACTAAAGGCGTGGAAACTCGCGCCACCGATTTGAATTTCGGCAGTTATGGATTAAAAGCCATGGGCACAAAATGGATTACCGCCCGTCAACTTGAAGCTGCTCGCCGCCACATTATACGATATATGAAAAAAGGAGGGAAGCTTTGGGTGAGGATTTTTCCCGACAAGCCGGTGACTTCAAAAGGAGAAGAAGTTCCTTTGGGAGGGGGTAAAGGGGGCGTGCACCATTATGTATACCCCATCAAACCCGGAAGGATTATTTTTGAAATTGATGGGCTGAAAGAAGAAGTCGCGCGAGAAGCTTTTAAGGGGGCTTCCATTAAATTACCGATAAAAACAAAATTTATTAAACGTGATTAATGCGATTAGTATCATACTTTTATGAAAACACAAGAATTAAGAAAAAAAGACACTAAAGAGTTAAAAAAAACAGTCCAGGACCATGTAAAAAAACTGAGCGATCTTAGGTTTAAATTTTCCGCAAACCAATTAAAAAATGTCAAAGAAATCCACAACACCAAAAAAGAGATCGCAAGAATTTTAACTATTATTAAGGAATTATCAAAATAACATGCCAAAAAAGAAATTAACGGGAATTGTAGTTTCCGACAAAATGCAAAAGACCGTTGTGGTTTTGATAGAGAGGGTAAAGGAGCATCCAAAATACAAAAGAAGGTACAAAATCCACAAGAAATATAAAGCCCACGATGAAAATAAAGAATATAAGGCAGGGGATAAAGTTATCATAGAAGAAACGATACCGATAAGTAAAGATAAGCATTTTATAGTGGTGAAGAAAATCACATAACACATAACATAGAACACATAACAAAAAAACGCTTTCGTAGATTTGTTTCATGTTATATGTTCCATGTTTCATGACATATGATACAGCCAAGATCAATGTTAAAAGTCGCCGATAATTCCGGAGCAAAAATACTCCAGTGTATTAATATTCCCGGCGGAACCAGAAAAAGATACGCCCAATTAGGTGATATTATCGTGGGGACGGTAAAAAAAGCCGAACCGAGAAAATTAGTTAAAAAACACGAAGTAGTAAAAGCCGTGATTATCAGGCAGCATAAAGAAGTAAAAAGGCAGGATGGTTCATATATCCGGTTTGACGATAATGCCGTAGTAATTTTAGGGGATGGAAAATTACCTAAAGGCGGCAGGGTGTTTGGTCCTTGTGCAAAAGAAGTCAAAGATAAAGGTTTTGATAAAATAGCCATGATGGCAAGCGAATTGCTATAGCAATTCTCGCAGATTAGCGCAGATACGTATCCGCAAAATCCGCATATCATCTGCGTCAATCAGCGTATTTTTAAGAATTAAAAATGAGTATGAAAGTTAAAAAAGGCGATACCGTATTAATTATTTCAGGAAAAGACAAGGGCAGGACTGCAAAGATTTTAAAGTCCCTGGTAAAGGAAAGGCGAATTTTGGTTGAGGGTGTTAATTTGAAAAAAAAGCACGTAAAACCGAAAAAAGAGGGGGAAAAAGGACAAGTTATTTCAGTTCCCTTGCCCATAGATGTTTCCAATATAAAATTCCTTTGTCCAAAGTGTGGCAAACCCACAAGATTAGGATACAGTATTAAGGGAGATAAAAAAAACAGGATTTGTAAAAAGTGCCAATCAGAAGTGTAGGAGTAATCACGAATATACGAATTATAAATAATATACAAATTTTACGAATATACCAATTACGCAAAAATGGCAAGATTCGTATATTGGTAAAATTTGTATATTTGAGCGTATTTGCATATTCGTGACTACTCCCAAAATTATGGATAAATTAAAAGAAAAATATAAAAAAGAAATAATCCCCGCAATGCAAAAAAAATTCGGATATAAAAATCCGATGGCGGTGCCCCATATCACTAAAGTCACGCTAAATAGTTCCTTTGGCAAGCAGGTGGTAAGCAAGACTTCGGGGGAGCGTGAAAAAATTCAGAATTTTATCATGTCGGATTTAGCGCTTATTGGCGGACAAAAACCCCGATTGGTAGCATCAAAAAAGTCAATTGCCGGATTCAGTTTGCGCGAAGGATTGCATATTGCCGCCATGGTAACATTGCGAAAAGATAAAATGTGGGATTTTTTGGAAAGGTTCATTTATTTGTCGTTGCCAAAATCCAGGGATTTTAGAGGGCTGGAATCAGCCTCCATTGATCAGCGCGGCAATATGAATATCGGGTTTCGCGAGCATATATCTTTCCCCGAAATTTTCGTAGAAAAAGAAAAGACCATTTTCGGATTAGAAGTTACTATTTCCACTAACGCAAAAAGCAAAGAAGAAGGAGAGGCGTTATTTAGATTACTGGGATTCCCAAATAAAAGAAGATAAAAAATAATCAACGAATAGCGAATCCCTTACGAATTTTCGAATAACGTACGACGTGCGTAATTCGTAAATTCGCAACTAAATTCGATATTCGTTGATAATCGCAATGGCTAAAACATCACAAGAAGCAAAAGCAAAAATGAAACCGAAGTTTTCTTCAAGACTGCAGAGACGCTGTTTTAAATGCGGCCGGAGGAGGGGGTTTATGCGAGTTTTCGGGCTTTGCAGAATATGCTTTAGGGAATTAGCCAATAAGGGAGAAATTCCGGGAATTACCAAATCATCGTGGTAAAAAATAAAAGAATAGAATACCAAGCACAGAAATTTTTACGGAAAATTTTGTGCTCGGTAAAAATTTTAATAAATTAAAATTTTTATGACAGATCCAATTACGGACATGTTAAATCAAATAAGAAATGCCGAAGCGGTTGCAAAACCCGAGATTTTGCTTCCTTTTTCAAAACTGAAAAATCAGATTGGAATGATTTTGATGCAAGAAGGATTTGTACAAGATGTCAAAAAAGTTGCCAAAGACAAAAGCAAAATCATGAAAATTGTATTAAAGTACGACAACGGAATTCCAGCTATAGAAGGATCAAAAAGGGTTTCAAAACCAGGGCAAAGGATTTACGTAAAAAATATCGAAATCAAAAAAGTAAGGGGGGGATTTGGCATAAGCATTATTTCAACGCCAAAAGGGTTGATGACCAATAACCAGGCACGAAAAGCAAAATTGGGAGGAGAGGTGATGCTGGAAGTTTGGTAAGGGGTATTAGGCATTCCCGTTAAAAGACATCGGGGTTTGCTAGGCGAATGTCTTTTAACGGGAATGCCATAGCTTTGAAAAGTTAGAGCCAACTGCAGAATTTTATCTTCGGATAAAATTGCCTGCTTCGCAGCTCTACAGTTGAGAGGGATTGCGGATTGATACTTGCCCTGAGCGAAGTCGAAGGGTAAAAAAAGAGCGCCATTTTTGTTTGGCGCCTAAATTGAGAGATTTTGTTATTTCTTACTTTTTACATGTTTTTCCAAGAAGATACATATTGTATTTTCTTTATGAACTACATTCATTATATCCGTTATTTCCCAACCATTTCGAATTAACTTTTCTAAATTCCTAAGTTTACTTTTTCCATCTTCACTATTATCTTGAAGTATGAGATTTCTGTATACGAATCGCATATCTCCACCTTTCATAACATTCTCCTTTTTAAAAAAAGAGGGTTAGGTGACTTGTAAAACAGCTATAAATATACTATAATAAATAATCGTTTAAGTCAAATACTTAATACTAAATACACGCAAATGAGTCGAATCGGTAAAAAATCAATTGAAATTCCCCCAACCGTAAAGATAGTTATGGAAGGCCCGACCGTTATTGTTACCGGCCCAAAAGGAGAATTAAAAACCGACATCCATCGGGATATTAAAGTTGAACAAAAAGATGGAAAAGTTTTTGTAGTGCCCAGAAAAGAAGAAGCGTCCGGAAATGCAAAAGCCCTGTGGGGATTATACCGAGCATTAATTTTCAATATGGTCCAAGGAGTGGAAAAAGGTTTTGAAAAAAAATTAGAAATTGAAGGAGTCGGTTTTAAAGCAGCTGTGACGGGCGATGAATTAGTAATGAATTTGGGATTTGTAAATCCGGTGAAAATTAAAAAACCGGAAGGTATTACGTTTTTAGTGGAAAAAAACCTGATTACGGTTTCCGGAATAGATAAGCAAGCGGTTGGTCAGATTGCGGCCCAAATACGAGCCACCAAAAAAGCGGAACCTTACAAGGGTAAGGGAATTAAATATCAGGGCGAAAAGATCAGGAGAAAAGAAGGTAAAAAAGTAGTTTCAGCTAAAAAATAGACAATAATTACTATGCTTAAAAAACAATTAAAACGTCAAAGGATACATAAAAAAATAAGAGCTCGGATTTCTGGTACTAAAGACCGGCCACGGCTTGCGGTTTTTCGATCCAGCCAACATATCTATGCCCAGTTAATAGACGACGAACATGCCAAAATATTGGCCCAAGCCAATGATATTAAAACAAAAGGCAAGGGTAATAAAGTGGGCCGTTCTATGGAAATCGGAAAGTTAATAGCTAAAAAGGCATTGGAACAAAAAATTGAAAAAGTAGTTTTTGACCGAGGAGGCAATCTGTTTCATGGCAGGGTAAAAGCGGTGGCAGATGGCGCCCGTGAAGGCGGCCTTAAATTTTAAACCGAGAAAGTAGAAGTTAGAAAATAGAAAATAGAATACGAAACGTTTCGCAATTCTAGATTCTACTTTCTATTTTCTAGATTCTAAGTTATGGCAGAAGAAATAAAACAACCTATATTAAATCCCCCGGTTCCGGCGCAAAGAAACACAGCAAGGCCTGATGACGGTTTTAGGTCAGTAAGAAAGGGGTTTGGCAGAAGGCAGGAAGCCAACGACGGTATTGATTCAAAGCTTTTGGATTTAGCCAGGGTTACCAGGGTTACCGGCGGGGGAAAAAGAATGAGTTTTCGGGCTGTTGTAGTGGCCGGGGATAAAAAGAGCAAGATTGGTATTGGAATCGACAAGGGAAAAGATGTTTCCCAGGCCATAGAAAAAGCCACTGCCCGGGCGAAAAAGAATATGATAAATGTGGTAATTGTGGATGGAACTATTCCCCATCAAGTTGAAGCTAAAGTGGGGCCGGCGGTCATTTTATTAAAACCCCAGAAAAAAGGCCGGGGATTGGTGGCAGGGGGTGCCGTAAGGACGATTTGCGAATTAGCAGGAATTAAAAATATTTCTTCAAAAATCCTGTCCGGTTCAAAAAATAAACTTAATAATGCGCGAGCAACCATGGAAGCTTTGCGTAAATTAAAAAGCGAAAAAGTAGAGGTTAGAAAATAGAATTTTAACACTAGGCCTACTGCGTAAAGATTTTCCTATTGCAATAACAAAATTTCAACTGCAAATCCGCTATAATTTTTAGTCTTACCCGCAGGGTAAAACTAAAAATTCTATCAAATTTTCGTTCTGAAATTTTGCTATTTCATCACGGAAATCTTTACGCAGTAGGTCTATTTATAAATTATGCAGGTTCATCAATTAAAACCAAAACATACATCAGCGGATCGTAAAATAGTCGGTCGGGGCGGTAAAAAGGGAACTTATTCCGGAAGGGGGATTAAGGGGCAGTCTTCAAGGTCCGGCAGAAAGATGGTGCCGGTGATCCGTGAATTGATAAAAAGATACCCTAAATTAAAAGGATACCGTAGTTTTGTGTTGCAAGATAATTTAGTGGTGGTAAATTTGGATGTGCTCCAAAAGCATTGCAAAGATGGAGATTCGGTAAATCCGGGATATTTGGTTGCAAAAGGAATTATCCGCACGGTAAAAGGAAAAGTGCCGAATGTTAAAATATTGGGTGATGGCGCCATTACCAAAAAAATTATTTTAGAAAATTGTAACATTTCAAAGGCCGCCAAAGCGGCAGTTGAAAAAGCAGGAGGCAAAGTCACATAACACATAACATAGAACACATAACAAAAACAACGTTGTTTTGTTCCATGTTCCATGTTTTATGTTCCATGCGTGATGTGGTACGAGAAAATAACATTTTTATTTAAAAACAAGGAATTAAGAAAAAAATTTATTTTTGTAATTTTTTTGTTTGTCGTATTTAGAATAGCCGCTAATATTCCCATTCCGGGAATTGGTTTGGAAAATTTAAGAAAGTTTTTTGCTCAAAACCAGGTATTCGGACTTTTGAATATATTTTCAGGGGGGGCCTTAAGTAATTTTTCTATTGTATTATTGGGTGTTGGCCCTTATATTACCGCTACCATTATTTTGCAATTATTGACGATGATTTTTCCCGCTTTGGAAAAAATGTATAAAGAAGAAGGGGAAGCGGGCAGGCATAAATTTAATCAATACGGCAGACTATTGACCATTCCCTTGGCCGCATTTGAAGGGTATGGAATGCTAACATTATTTCAACGACAGGGAATTATTACGGGGATTACTCCTGTCATAATGTTAAGTTCCATTATCACTATCGTAGCGGGAGCCATGTTTTTAATGTGGATTGGGGAAATTATTACCGAGCAAGGAATAGGCAATGGTATTTCTCTTTTAATTTTTGCGGGTATTGTGGCCGGTTTGCCAACAAATATCTTTCAAACATTTGTCACGTGGGATCCTAGTAAAATACCTTCTTATATTTTATTTTTTCTCTTATCGGTCATCATTATTGCCGGAGTGGTGTTAATCACCGAAGCCCGCCGAAATATTCCCGTATCCTATGCCAAGCGCGTGAGAGGGTCTAAAATGTATGGCGGAGTTTCAACGTATCTTCCGTTAAATGTAAATCCGGCAGGGGTAATCCCTATCATTTTTGCGCTTTCCATTCTTTTGTTTCCCGGCATGATCGCAGGATTTTTTGGAGGAGTCCCGGGAATGGTGGGAAATATCGCAAATCAAGTTTCTACATTTTTTAATAATGTATGGGTGCACGGAGTATTGTATTTTATATTGGTTATTGTTTTTACTTATTTTTATACTGCTGTCACCTTCGATCCAAAAACCATCGCCGAAAATCTGCAAAAAATGGGGGGATTTATCCCTGGCGTCCGGCCGGGAGAATCCACTACCAGATATTTAGCCCATATTTTAAATAGAGTATTATTTACCGGCGCCATGTCATTGGGATTAATTGCGGTACTGCCAAGTATTGTGGCAGGGCTTACGGGAGTTACCGGATTTACCTTTTTAATCGGAGGCACATCACTGTTAATTATTGTGAGCGTAGTATTGGATACCATGCGCCAGATCAATGCGCAGTTGCAGATGAGGGAGTACGATACTTTTTAGAAAATAGAAACTAGAAATATAGAACATAGAAATTAAAAACCCGGCAAGAAGCCGGGTTTTTAATTTCTTAAAAAGTAGCATACTTTTCAAAGCTTTGAAAAGTATGCTATAGTGTAGTAAGTAATATATTTTTTAAAAAGTGAAAATCCCGATTACTGATCAATTTCTTTTGGATATAATATATCCTCTTTTAGATGCTACCGATAACGTAGTAGATTTTTTGTTGAGCAATAAATACCAGCAAATCAATATTCTGTTTGGTAATAATAATCCAGTTATTAGAAAATATAAAAAAGATAGAAAGATTAGAGATTTTAATCAATTAATATATCATTTAAAGAAAAGTAATTATATAAAAGTTAAAAATTTACAAAATAAAAAAGCAATAATGCTTACAAAGCGGGGATTTGATAAAGTCCTCAAAGTAAGTTTTAAAATCCAGGAAAAGAAAAGGAGAAAAGATGGTAAATGGATAATGATCGCCTTTGATCTTCCTCAAAAACATCAAAAAGCAAGAGATTTATTGAGGAGTATTTTGCAAAATTTAGGGTACAAACTATTCCAGCAAAGCGTCTGGGTTACCCCCTACGATGTTTCAGATAAAACAGAAAAGTTATTACAAACATACTCTCTGGAAAACTACGTTAAGATATTTCTTATTGAGGAGTTATAAACTCAAATAACTGTAAAATAAACTTATAGTGTATTTTTCAAAGCTTTGAAAAGTATACTATAGGTTTGTATGAATTTAATTATGGGTTTGATTTTAAATTTTAGTTTTTTTGTAAAAAAAGGCCTCGTCTTTCGTCGGGGCTTTTGGTTTCTAATTACTCGATGGTTTTGGTTTGTAATATGATGACATCATTTGGCCAGTCCATTTACGAAATTCTTCCTGATCTTTTACTTGACAAAGCCATGTACGAAATTCTTCCTCGCCAACGCCAATATTTTGGGCTATTTGTCTCCACGGCATGTCAGTAGATTCTAATGGAAAATTTTCTTCCACCCACTTTTTGAAAAGCTGAAAAATTTCAGTTATGCGTTCACAGCTTAACCTTAACATTTTCTCTCCATTCTCCAAAGAGTAATGAAACTTCACATAGTAATTATACATCTATTAATTAAGTTGTCAATATTTTAATAATCCAATAGTTTTGGTAATATAAAGAAAAAATTGAGCAACCAAGCATTCAATGTGTTGAATACTCGGTGCCATTTTTTGTCAAAAAATGTCAAAACAAGTTATTATTTTATTCGGCCCTCCTGGGGCGGGAAAGGGAACCCAATCTGAGCTTCTATCTGAAAAGATGGGGCTGTATTTGTTTGAAACAAGCAAAATGCTGGAAAAGGAATTTAAAAATGCCCAAGAGATGCCGGCTGATGCGCTCGAACGTTTTGTGGAAATTGAAGGCGAAAAGTTTGACGTATTAAACGAAAAAGAAATTTGGAAACGGGGGGAATTATGCAGCCCGCCATGGGTGACCTACCTTACTTTAAAAGAATTAAAACGGTTGCATGATGATGGCGATAATATTATTTTATCCGGTTCGCCAAGGACGGTGTACGAAGCCGAACGAGAAATGCCTCTTTTAAAAGATCTCTATGGAAAAGAGAATATTCATATTGTGTTGATTGAAATTTCAGCCGAAGTGACTACTTTCCGCAATACCCACCGCAAAATCTGCGAACTGATGCGCCACTCTATTTTATTTAATGATGAAACAAAAACATTAAGCATTTGCCCATTGGACGGATCAGTGTTGGCTAACAGAAAAGATTTAGATGATCCGGAAACCATTAAAACCAGATTGATCCAATATAAAGAACGGACGTTGCCGTTGTTTGAGTATTTTAAAAAAGAAGGCTTTAATGTAAATAAAATAAGCGGAGAGGGAAGTGTGGCAAAAGTACATGAAGTTATTTTATCAAAGATAAAATAGTAAATCCCAAAATAACAAATTATAAGTTCCAAATAAATTACAATTTTCAAAGCTCCAAATCCAAAACGTGTTTGAAATTTAGTGTATTGTAATTTGTGGTTTATTTGGAGCTTGTAATTTTGAATTTGTAATTTGGCATGATTATCATAAAATCACAAGAAGAAATCGAGGTAATGGCTGAAGGCGGTAAGATACTGGCTGGGGCTTTAAAGCATATAGAAGCTATGGTAGAGCCTGGTATTACCACCATGGAACTGGACAAAGCCGCCGAAGCTTTTATTGTGCGCCAAGGGGCAAAACCGGCGTTTAAAGGGTATCAAAAATTTCCTTATTCGTTGTGCGCTTCGGTAAACGACAATGTGGTGCACGGATACCCGTCCAACACGCCGCTTAAAGAGGGCGACATTGTGGGTCTTGATTTTGGGGTTTTGTATAAAGGCTATAATACCGATATGGCGCTAACGGTTGGCGTTGGCCAAATTTCGTTTGAAGCAAAACGGTTATTAAAAGTAACCGAAAAAGCGTTGCGCTTGGGCATTAAAAAAGCAAGGGATGGCGTGATGACCGGCGATATTGGCAATACTATTCAAAGGCATATTGAAGACCAGGGTTTTGGCGTGGTAAGAACTTTATATGGTCACGGTATTGGAAAAAAGGTGCATGAAGATCCATACGTGCCTAATTTTGGCAAACGCGCTACGGGAATTACTTTAAAAGAAGGCATGGTTATTTGCATAGAACCGATGGTGACCATGGGCGATTACAACTTAAAAAGATCCGATGACGGCTATGGTTTTGCCACCAAAGATGGTTCGTTGGCGGCGCATTTTGAACATACCCTTGCGATTACCAGAGATGGGTGCAGAGTGTTGACACAGCTGTAGTGTTGTTCTTTGATAACTAGAAAGAAGGGAGATTGAAATATGGGAAAGTTTTCGTACTCTTTTGGATCTCATTTTAGTGCTTATTGTGCTTTTTGTAGAATTGATTGCGATGACGCATCAGATGACGAAATCTGGGAACTTGCTTCAAACCTTTTTGAAGCGTTTACCAAAAATGATAATCAAAAACCTCTTTTTGACAGAGAAAAGGAAGGGTTTGATTTCTTTAGGGGCAAACAATTTTATATGTACCACCTCCATCTTAGTATGTATTTTCAGTGGAAAAGAGCGTGGAGTCCGAAAGAAATATTTATCCATGCCAGTTATTTTTCTGGCTTTGTTTATCAAGGCGATTCTTTTCGAATAATGAAAGAAACAATTAAAAGAATCCTTGGTGAACCAATGTCTTTGTAGCCCTGCGAGTTAATTCTAAAGGGCTTTTTTATTTAGAAAAGTTTTGGTAGAATAAACCTATGAAGACGTTAATAGTAGCAAATTGGAAAATGAATCCCCAAACCGCTAAAGAAGCTAAAAAGCTTTTTGATGCAGTGAAAAAGGGAGCAAAAAATAAAAATACAGATATAGTAATTTGTCCGCCGTTTGTATATTTACCTTTGTTAAAAGGCTTGCCGCTTGGAGCGCAAAATATTTTTTGGGAAGAAAAGGGAGCTTTTACGGGAGAAATTTGTGCAGCCCAACTGAAAGATTTAAAAATAAAATATGTGATTATCGGCCATTCAGAGCGCCGGAAGTATTTTGGCGAAACTAATGAACAAATTAATAAAAAAATCAAAAAAGCGCTGGACAGAGATATAAATCCTATTTTTTGTATTGGCGAAACACTTGAAGAAAACCGGGCAGAAAAAAAGTCAGAAGTGCTAGAAAGACAAATCACCGAAGGATTGCACGGAGTTTCAAAATTCGAAATTCAAAATTCAAAATTAGTTATAGCTTACGAGCCAGTTTGGGCCATTGGCACCGGGCAAAACTGTTCGGTTGATGAAACATTAAAATCAATGCTGTTAATAAGAAAAATTATTTCAAATATGTATAATCGGGAACTGGCTGATGACATGAAAATGTTATATGGCGGCAGTGTTAATAGTAAAAATTCGGCAGAATATATTAAAGGAGGCGGCGTTAGTGGTTTGTTGGTTGGGGGAGCTTCGCTTGACGCACAAGAATTTATCAGTATCATTAAATCAATATGAGTAACCAAATCCAAACCGGCCAATTTTTCAGCCCCAGTAAGGGCAATATGGAATTTAAAGAAGTAATAAAAGAAATTTATGACTACATTTCGGCTCAGCCGGAATTTTTTTATGACATCGTGGTTGGGTGTGATTCGCCTTCAAGTGACAAGCCGTTTTTCCCGATTGCTATTGTGGTATTGCGCACCGGATCCGGCGGCCGGTTTTTTTTAAAAAAAATGCACTATCCGGATGCCTATCTTAAAAGATTTATGCACATAAATTGGAAGCAGCGGATTTTACAAGAAGTCTATTTGTCCTGCGAGTTAGCATTAACCTTGCGCGAAACGTTGGAAAAAGAATTTGGAAAAAGCCGGCCCGCTTTTAACTATCAATTTGCCTATATCCATGCCGACGTGGGCGAGCAAGGCAAAACCAAAGAAATGGTAAAAGAAGTGACAGGATTAATAAGGGCCAATGGATTTGAACCCAAAATAAAACCGCAATCGTTTGCCGCTTCGGTAGTGGCAGACCGCTATACCTAGTACTAGGAGGAAGTGTTATGGCTTGGGTAGAGATGTGTTTTAAGGTTCCTGATAAGTTTGATAATCCTGAAAGCATTAAAGATTTGGATGACCAATTGACGAGGAAGGATTTGACTGACGAATCAAAAGAATGGGTGCTTGTGTGTTTCTGGCGTCATATTTTTACCGGTAAGCCTGTGCGACAGTATGATGGGACTTGGTCTTTGCGTATTATACATGCCGATCTTGTTCGTTTTCGTTTAAGATGGGTCGTTGATGTTCTTTCACAACATGGATTTGTCATTGAAAGCGCAAGATATTACCAATGTCCAATATTCTTAAATAAAAAAAACTCATAACCGCCTAGTCCCATTATTTTGGTATTAGCGGTTTTTATTTTTTGTACAAAACATATGTTTTGTAGTATGATTATTCCATGAAATCAGCTGAATTACGCTGGAAATTTTTGGATTTCTTTAAGGATCGGGGGCATAAAATCATTCCCAGCGCTTCTTTGATTCCCGAAGGTGATTCTTCTACGCTTTTTATAAGTTCGGGAATGCAGCCATTGGTGCCTTATTTGTTGGGCCAAAAGCACCCAGAGGGAACAAGATTAACTGATTCTCAAAAATCTTTCAGAACAGAAGATATAGAAGAAGTGGGCGATGGCAGGCACAATACTTTTTTTGAAATGCTGGGGAATTGGTCACTCGGGGACTATTTTAAAAAAGAACAATTGACCTGGATATATTCTTTTTTAATAGATGAAATAAAAATTGATGCCAGCAGGCTTTATGCCACTGTTTTTCGGGGAGAAGAAGTTATCGGCGTTCCAAAAGATTCTGAATCAGTTGATATTTTAAAACAAGTTTTCAAAACATACGGTATTGACGCAAAAGATGTTGATTTTCCGGAAAATGATGGCATGCAAGACGGCAGGATTTTTTATTATCCGGCCAAAAAAAATTGGTGGTCAAAATCAGGCACTCCTGAAAAAATGCCCATCGGTGAAATCGGCGGGCCGGACAGCGAAATTTTTTATGATTTGGGACCTGATTTAAAAAAGCATGAAAATTCAGAATTTAAAGGTGCGCTTTGCCATGTAAATTGCGACTGCGGGCGATTTATTGAAATTGGAAACAGTGTTTTTATTGAATATAAAAAAACCCAACAAGGTTTTGAAAAATTGGAACAGCAAAATGTGGACTTTGGCGGGGGGCTTGAACGGATGACTATGGTAAGCGAAGGTTTGGATAATATTTTTGAAACGGATTTATTTTTACATATCATAAAAAAAATTGAAGGGTTGTCGGGGAAAAGATACCGTGATGATAGAAAATCTTTTGAAGTAATTGCGGATCATATAAAATCCGCCACTTTTATTATGGGTGATGGCGATGGCATTTCCCCCAATAACACCGGTCAGGGATATATTGTGCGACGTCTCGTAAGGCGGGCTATAAGATTTGGCAAGAAATTGGGAATTACGGAAAAAAAATGGACAAAAGAAATTGCAACTATAGTTACTGCGGATTATAAAGATGTGTATTCTGAATTAGAAAAAAACATTACATTCATTGGGAAAGAATTAAAAAAAGAAGAAGAGAAATTTAACGAAACCTTAGAAAGGGGATTGAAAGAGTTAAATGGTATCAAAAAATGGTGGGGTCAAATACGCAGAAGTTCGGTTAATGACATGGGTTCATCGGGTAATTACTCTCAGGGAACGGATCAGAAAAGGGAAGCGAGGGAATTAGGAGTTAAATTATTCTATTTATATCAAAGTTATGGACTTCCCATTGAATTATCATTAGAGGAATTAGGAGGTATTATTTTTGAGGATGAGGCTATTAAATCATTTAATGAAGAGCTTAAAAAACACCAGGAGCTTTCCCGCACGGCTTCGGCCGGAATGTTTAAAGGGGGATTGGCGGATGATGAGCCGGAAACAATAAAACTTCATACCGCACACCATTTATTATTGGCGGCTTTGCAGGAATTATTCGGCAAACAGGTAAAACAAAAAGGAAGCAATATAAATTCAGAAAGGTTGCGGATTGACTTTTCTTTTGATAGAAAGATTACCGCAGAAGAAATAAAAAAACTGGAAGATATGGTCAATGAAAAAATACATCAGGGACTGGATGTGGTAAAACGGGAACTGCCTCTGGAGGAAGCACAGAAAATTGGAGCCGAAATGGAATTTGGTGTAAAATACGGTAATATGGTATCGGTGTATTTTATCGAGGATAAAAAGGGAAACGCAATCAGCAAGGAGTTTTGCGGAGGTCCCCATGTAAAAAATACATCTGAATTAGGGACATTTAAGATTATAAAAGAAGAAGCCTCCAGTCAAGGAGTGCGAAGGATAAAAGCAATTCTGGAGTAGTCGCAAATATACAAATACGTTCAAATATACAAATATACGAATTGTGGTGATTTGTATATTCGTATATTATTTCTCATTTGTATATTCGTGATTACTCCAATAAAAAATTATGGCTAAAAAAATGTACGATATTATCCCTCCTAAAATGGCTCATAAAGTGGAAAATGCCATAAAATCTTTGGAAGGAAACCATAAAAATACCAACCTTCCAAAAAAACCGGTACGCCGGCAAGTAAAAAATTCTTACAAAAATCCATTGCCGCCCGAAACAAAAAAATCGTTTCCCTTCAAGTGGTTAGCGCTTTTTGGAGCAGGGGTTTTGGTGGTGTTTTGCGGATACGCTTTTATAAAACTTCCCAAGGCCGATGTTGAAATTTGGCCTAAAATGGATACCCTGACCCTGCAAGATAAAATAACCATAGATGTGTCCAAAGACACACTAGATATTCCCCATAAAATAATTCCCGCCCAATTTATTGAAGTACAGGAAAGTGCCACCCAAGAATTTCCTGCAACCGGTAGCGCTGCAAATGACGGCAAGGCAACGGGAACTCTTAGAATATACAATAAGATGAATTCCGTTTTTACTTTAATAAAGGGGACCCATTTTTTGTCGGATTCTGGAAAATATTTTATCACCCTTAAAAAAGTAGCCATTCCCGCAGCGCAAAAAAACACCCCCGGTTCGATTGTCGTGGATATTCAAGCTGAACAGTCCGGAAGTGATTATAATATAGGCCCTTCTAAGTTTTCCGTGCCAAAGTTATATGGCACATCTTATTATTACAGCATATATGGAGAGTCAGCCGCCACCATGGCGGGAGGATATACCGGAACCGTAAAAAAGGTGACGCAAGATGATATTAAAACCGCCCAGGAAATTATGACAAAAAAAATATCAATTCAGGCAAAAGATTCTTTAAAAACTAAAATAGGCCCCGATGATATATTATTGGACGGCGCAATTACCACGGGCGTTATTAGTGCAAGTTCTGATGTAAAAGTCGATGCCATCGCCAATACTTTTAAAGAAACTGCAGAGGTGACGGCTTCTGCGTTGGTATTTAAAAAACAAGACGTGGAAAATTTCATTAAAGATGAAATTTCAAACCAGCTGCCATCGGGTAATACGTTTCTTCAAACCAGTTTGTCCTCCAGCTACAGTCCAGGGATACCTGATATGAAAAAAAGAGTATTGGTGGTCAACTTGCAATCATCGGTTATGACATATAAAAATATCAACGTTGATGATTTAGCTGGTTTATTCTCGTCCAAATCTGCAGACCAGATAAAGCAGGTGGTTGATCAAATGTATGCTGATGGCATTTCTGAATTAAAAGTTAACTTTTGGCCATTTTGGGTCAAGAAAGCCCCGAAAGATAAAAACAGGATTTATGTGCAATTACACCTCCAGTAATTCTATATTTTAGCCGCAACACTGCGACGTATAGGGGCAATCTTATCAAAGGGGTTGACCTTTATATCTTAATTTGATAGTATTAAAAATCATATAAATGGAGCCAAACGAAGTTACAAATAATGAGCAAAATCCGACCCCGCCACAGCCGGTTGGGCAAGGGATGCAGGTTACGAGTTCAAAAAAACTCATCAAAAGGGAAGGCAGAGTAATAGAGGCTTTACCAAATGCCTTTTTTAAGGTAGTATTGGATGACGGCAAAGAAGTGACAGGATTTTTATCCGGAAAGATGAGGCTTAATAGGATTAAAATATTACCGGGAGATAAAGTGACTTTAGAAATGACAGAGTACGATTTAAGCAAAGGAAGGATTGTGTACCGGTTAAAGTAAATCACATAACACATAATATGGAACACACCTGCCTGCCGGCAGGCAGGTAACAAAAAAACGACGTTGTAGTTTTGTTCCATGTTTCATGTTCCATGTTCCATGAAAGTCAGGCCATCAGTAAAAAAAATTTGTAATGATTGCAGTATAGTCAAAAGGGCTGGCGTGCTTTATGTTATTTGCAAGAAAAATCCAAAGCACAAACAACGACAAGGATAAGTCCAGACCTGCGGGCTGGAACTTCTAATTTCTAATAATAAGGTATTAAAAATTTTACAAAGAAAATTTTTGATAATATAAATAATTTTATTAGTATGCCAAGAATCGCGGGAGTAAGCATCCCTGAAAATAAAAGAATCCAGATAGCCATTACTTATATTTACGGAGTGGGAGATTCTTTGAGTAAAAAAATCTTACAGGCGACCAACATTGACCCCAATAAAAAGGCACAAGATTTAACCCCTGCGGAAATTAACGCTTTAAAGGAATTTATTGAAAAAAACTATAAAATTGAAGGAGATTTACGAAGACAGGTCATGGTAAATGTAAAACGATTAAAAGACATTGGCACTTGGCGGGGCAGTCGGCATTCAAAAAAACTTCCCGTAAGAGGACAAAGAACCAAGACAAATACCAGGACGGTCCGGGGCAATGTAAGAAAAACCATGGGATCGGGACGCAAACCGGCAGCAGCACCAACATAATTAAAACGAGAAAATAGAAATTAGTAAATAGAAAATAGAATTTTGACGTTTCGTATTCTACTTTCTATTTTCTAGATTCTAAACATCTGTGGGTAAAAAACATATTGCAGAAACAAGCCAAGAAGATACCATAAAAGAGAAGGAAAAAGTTGACCAAACTTTTAAAAAAGAAATCAAGGTAAAGTCAACGGAGAGAGTTTCCGAAGGAAGGGTATATGTATCTTCTTCGTACAATAATACTATCGTTACTCTTACTAATTCTAAGGGACAGGTTTTGGCTTCAAAATCAGCCGGCGCTGTGGGATTTAAGGGTGCGAAAAAGGCCACCTCATTTGCCGCTTCCCGTGTTGCCGAAGCAATCGTCAATATTTGCAAGAAATTAGCGGTAGAAAAGATAGAGGTTTTTATAAAGGGAGTGGGGGCGGGAAGAGAATCTGCGGTAAGAACATTAGTTAATCAAGGTTTAAATGTGGTTTCAATAAAAGATGTTACACCTATTCCTCATAACGGGGTAAGGCCTAAAAAAGTAAGACGAGTGTAATAATCAACGAATGAACGAATATATTACGAATTTACGAATAAAAAACGAACAAACGAATACCTTACATATTCGTAAATTCGTAATATATTCGTAAATTCGCTGATTATGGAAAATACTCAATTTAAAAATATAAAACCAGCCGGTGCCCCAAGCCAAGAGAAAAAGAAAAGAAGGGGTGCGGTTTCAGAATATAAAAAATCTCTGGTTGAAAAACAAAGCCTTAAGAGGTTGTACGGATTATCCGAAAGGCAGTTTAAAAGATATGTTTTAGAAACCCTCGGTAAGATGGGAAGGGTTGAAAACGTGTCAGATGAGCTTATTTGCCGTCTTGAAAAAAGGCTAGATAATGTTGTTTTCAGGCTGGGGTTTTCAAAGTCCCGCAGCCATGCACGTCAGCTTGTCAATCATGCTTACTTTTTAGTAAATGGAAAACCGGTTAATATTCCGTCGTTTCAAGTAAGCAAAGAAGATGTTATTGCCATTAAAGAAACGAAGAAAAAAAAGATGGTATTTCAGGATTTAGCGCTTATCGTAAAAAAATTAGAACCGCCAGTTTGGCTGAATTTAAATAAAGAAAAATTTGAATGCGTGGTAGTTGGACAGCCAAGTTTGGCAGAAGTTAATCCGCCAGTTGAGATTTCGTTAATATTTGAATTTTATTCACGTTAATTTCATGGAGCACGTGACACGGAACAATTAACAATATCGTTATGTTTCATGTTTCAGGCTTCATGTTTCATATATATGATTTCATTGCCATTACCGCCAAAGGTTATTAAAAAAAATAAACACCAATCTGTTTTTGAAATAGACGGTCTTTATCCTGGGTACGGAGTTACTATTGGAAATTCTCTAAGACGAGTTTTGTTATCTTCCTTAGAAGGAGTCGCAGTTACCGAAGTAAAAATAAAAGGTGTTTCCCATGAATTTTCTACCATGGAAGGAGTTTTAGAAGATGCTATTATGATCCTGTTAAACCTGAAAAATTTAAGGTTTAAGATTCATGAAGGCCAAACGCAAAAAGTGAGGCTTTTAGTGAAGGGGGAGAAAAAAGTGACCGGTGCTGATTTCAAGCTATTTCCCCAGATAGTGCTTGCTAATCCAGAACTTCATATTGCTACCATCACCGACAAGAAAACAGAACTTGATATAGAAATTACGATAGAAAAAGGCATAGGGTATGAGCCAAAAGATCAGAGGAAAATTAAAAAGGTGGCAAGCCCTTTGCAGGCAAATTCAGAAATAGGCGTAATTGTCCTTGATGCTATTTTTACTCCCATTAAAAATGTGAATTTTCAGGTTGAAAACATGAGGGTTGGCGACCGTACCGACTTTAATAAATTAAGCCTTGAAATAGAGACCGATGGCACTATTACTCCGCAAGAAGCATTCTACCAGGCAACGGAAATATTAATAAAACATTTTGTTTTAATTTTTGAAGGGAAGTCGTCGGAAGATTTAAAAATACAAACCACAAAAGAAGGTGAAATCGCTTCGGAAAAGCCAAAAACTAAAAAACAGACAAAAACAAAAGATACAAAGACTAAGAAAGCCAAAAAATAGCCATGCCCCAGTAGTAGAAATTTTATCACAATAAAATTTCACTACAGGACTACCCCGTAGAGAATTTTGACTTAAGTTGTTGAATTAAATTTACGGGAATAGGTGCGCATACAAGAGTTGTTGATAAAATAAAAATAATTAACAAGAGTTTTAACGAATATGAATCAATTTAATTCGTCAAAATTCTTCTACTGGGGTGCGAAAAAGAAATAAAGGAAGAATATTATCAAGGCCAAAGCATCAAAGGGAAGCACTGTTAAGAACGCTTGCCACCAGTCTTTTTTTGCATGGAAAAATAAAAACCACCGAAGCAAAAGCAAAAGAACTCAGGGCGGTCGCTGAAAAATTTATTACCAGAGCAAAAACCAATACGGTAGCCAATCGCAGAATATTGGCAAAATCCTTATCGCCATTCACCGTTAAAAAATTAATGGATCAAATCGCTCTGGATTTTACAAAGCGCCAAGGGGGTTATACAAGAATTACCAAGCTGGGTTCGCGCAAATCAGATGGGGCAAAAATGACGATTATTGAATTGGTAAAAGAGTAATCACGAATATACGAATCTAAGATAATATACGAATATACAAATCACAGCAGTTTGCATATTCGTAAAATTCGTATATTTGAACGTATTTGTATATTCGTGATTGCTCCAAGCATATGGAAGTTATAAAACGAGAAAATGTAATGATTGACGCAACCGATAAAGTGCTAGGAAGACTGGCTACGGAGGTTGCGGTTTTGTTGCGCGGTAAAAATAAAGTGGGATTTGCTCCCTATAAAGATATCGGTGACTTTGTTACGGTAAAAAATGTGGAAGGGTTAAAATATACGGGGAAAAAATTCCAGGATAAAATATACTATCACCACACCTTATATATGGGAGGATTAAAAAAAGCTACCATGAAAGAAGTGTATCTTAAAAAAGGGCCGCAAGAAATCTTCAGAAAAGCGGTCATGGGAATGCTGACAAAAAATAAATTACGGGCAAAACAAATTAAGAGATTAAGATTTTCCAAATAACTCAATTTTATTGCAAAGCAATAAAATTCGCAGATTAACGCAGATGAACGCAGATTACGACGCATCGCATCAGCATAAATATCCGCGTAAATCAGCGTATTTTTGAGAAATAAAAATGATGATAAAAGAAAAACCAAAAAAAACAACGGTAAAAGCCACTGCCTCGGGCGGGGTTTTGCAAGATACGGTGAAAAAACCGCTGGTTAAAAAAATAGAACAAAAGATAAAACCAGAGGTGATTTTAAACAAAGAAGACGTTGACGATATTTTGCCGGAAGATTTTCCTACAGAAAAAGAATTAGCCGCAAAGCCAGACCGTTACTTTGAAGCGATTGGCCGCAGGAAAACTGCGGTAGCCCGCGTACGCCTTTTTACCAGGGGAGAAAAACAATTTTTAATTAATAACAAACACTACGAACAATATTTTTCTCTTAAAGAAGACCAGCAAACGTCTACGGCTTCCATGAGGAAAATGAAATGCCTCGATAAATTCAAGGTTACCGTTATTGTAAAAGGCGGGGGCCGCAATGCCCAGGCCGAAGCAGTAAGGCACGGCACGGCACGGGTATTGGTTGATTTTAATAATAATTTCAGGAAAAGATTGAGAAAAGCGGGCTACTTAACCCGAGACCCAAGAATGAGAGAGAGGAAGAAGTTCGGATTAAAACGCGCCAGAAAATCTCCGCAGTGGGCAAAACGTTAAGAAAAAGCCGTCGAAAGACGGCTTTTTGAGTGGCTTTAAGTTGAGGGTATGGCGCTATTCGGAAATATTTTTATTAAGCGGTAGTGTAAATTATGAACGTTCACAATTTGCACTACCGTTATTCAGAGCAGTAAGTGTTTCTGAACAGCTGAAGTATTGCGAGGGTATTGACAGAACATTTGATATTATGCTATAAAAAAGTAGTGATAGATTGACCAACCAAATCTCCTTCGGGAGACGGCACGGCAAGCCGAATAACTCCTAGCTTGAAAGGAAATTGCCATGTCCTACGTTCTCTATTTCTATCTGCGCATGGTTCTGTTTTGCGGGTTCTACCGCCACGTCTGTCGCCTCGTCAACAAGTGGAGCGAAGGCGTCGGTCTGAAAGATGCTCCTCCTCGTAGGCACGCCGCCTACAAGATGCAAGGAATCCTTTTTCTGAGGGGTTATCCGCACTGTCCCTTGTGTTATTGGTCTGTGTTACACCAGGATGAACACATCCAAGACAAGAACAGTTGGTGCTATGAGGAATCGTTGCCCAAGTGTCCTGATTGTCATGGAACTCTCTATCCTGAAGACAAGGAGTGTCGTTGCTGTGCCATGGACAGGGACATTGAACAGAGATGGAAGGAGGCTGAGGAGCTAGACAGGATGCAAGTGGAAATGGAGGTGAATCTTCCTCCTGAAGAGCAAGCACGAGAATCTTTTGTGCGAGCACTCTGGGAGGAGGAACATCTGAAGGTCGCCAAGGAAAAGGTAACCGTAAACTTGAAGAAGGAGGAAGGGGACTTGCTGGTCTACAATTGTGAAGTCAAGGAAGGCGACGATGAAGAGGGCTGGGAGGCTTCGGGCGGCGTGTATGTTCCAAAGAATCCTACCGGCGCTCCTGCGGTCGTCTGCGTCCAGTCGGTGTGGCGTTTGGGTGAAGCACCTGAATATCCGCATCACTGGTTCTACGACTACGCATAAAAACGAAAGCCTACGGGGAGAGGCAAAACTTCCCATCACTTCAGAGAGATTTATCAACATAGATTTTTCTGAAGTGATTAATATATTTTACAAAAGAAACCGCCATCTCGGCAGTTTTTTTTTGGGTTAACATTAGGGAATTAGTTGATCTGAACTTAATAGATTATTGCCAGTTAAGATGTATAATTTTTTATCTTGCTGGTTAAAATATATTAGCGGATTATTAATATCAACAGTTTTGCCATCAGGCAGGTTTGCGATATTTGGCAATTGAACCGTGTTTATATTCCCCCGGTTGTCAATTTCAGAAATAATGATGTTGTTTCCAAACGTAAAAACCACGTAATGATCCCCGAGCCAAAAAGCGTCGCTCACTTTCTCTGATAACCTGTTTAAAAATATCTTTTCCGGAACGTTGGAATTTACATAAGAAAATAATATTTCCCGATCGTTATGCAAAAGGATTTTTTGTCCGTCAGGTGAAACCTTGACCTTTTTGACTGGATTGTAAAAATCTTCAAATACGCCGGAAGTTTGGTTTAATGTCCAAAGCAAAGTATCTTCTTGTAGCCATACCGTATTTTTATAGCTAAGGATAGTATAAGAACTTTTGTTTTTAATAACCAGCGCCCGGGTATTTACGGTGCCGGTGGTTTTTCCATCAAGGTTGGCAGTGCGTAAAAATCCGTCATAACCCAGCGACCGTATACTGTTTTGCGTTACTTGGTAAGCAATAATATTTTTTATAATCGGAACCGTTGACCGCCCGGCAAAAAGATTTTTATTTTTAATATAAAAAATCTGATCGGCGTCTTGTGGATTGAATGTTGCCTGTTCTGAACTTGTTAAAAAGGGCAACGGGGTGATTTTTGGTGTTGGCAATAATGGTTCCAATAAAAAGTAATGTTCCCCGATTTTGGCCAGCACATTGCTTGAATCTTCAGACCATATTGCCGTTGATATTTGGTCTGATAAGAGAAGGTTATCCAGTAAAAAACTTTGCGTTTGCCCATTGGTTACATGCAATATGTTAAAATCAATTTTTTTACTGCCGGCTGTATTTGCAGTTATGGTTGCCAGCAGAACGTAATTTCCGTTAGGTGACGGATAAAAATAATCGGTATTACTATCAAGGAGGGTAAAAGGGATGTCTTTTTTTATCAGTATCACGTGCTCCAGTTTTTCAACCTCGTTTTCTTTTATGGTAAGATTTTTTTGGTAATCATAGTAGCCGTCTTTTTTTATCAGAACGGTGTGTACTCCTGATAAAAGATTTTGTTTAAAAACCGAGTATGACAGTATGCTGGTTTTATCATTTGTTTTAGAGTCAATGATTACATTTACCCCTTGCGGAAATGCCTTTACGTAGATTCCTCCCGTTGCTACGATCCTTAATTTTTTAAAGTCAACCCTATATCCAAGGGAATAGAGAATAATATAGGGAGTTATTATAAAAAATAGCACCGTGCAGATAGCAAGCACAATGAGCCTGTTTCTTTTAGTCATTGCTCAATGATATCAAAAAATAGGGTATTTTTCAATAATTGACGCATAATAATTAGTGTGTATGTGAGTCAACCACAGTAGTTTTCTTTAGAAAGAAGCTTTCCCTGAAGCCCGATATATACCGGGCTTCTTTTTTTATTTAAACTTTTCCGAGAGTAATTTGGTAAGATATTTTTTAAATTCTAGCTGTTCTTGTATTGGGTTGGACATTTCAAGCGCTATCACGTTTCCAAATACAAATTCGGGCAGAGTTTTTAGATAATCAAATTCTTTGAAGCTATAAATAGTGTGCATGTCTTTATTAATTTTTGGATTGTAGCCGTTTACATGGTTGCACTTAAAATATTTTGCCATTTTGTTTTTACTATAGACATATTCAAAATCTTTACTTAACTTTTCCAATCCAACTTTAAAATGAGCCAGGTCAATGCAAAATCCACCGATTTTTTCTACCATTACTTTTTTGGAAACGAAATTATCAAAATTCATTTCCAAAAAAATATTTTTATAAAACCCTTTCCAGTGTTCAATATCATGGTGTACAAAGTTTTCTTCATGGCAGGTAAAATATTTGGCTTTAAACGTTGTTTTTAAAAACTGCAGCTCGTCTTTTGTCATATCGTGGCGGATATGAACCAAAGGAATACTTTTAACGTTAGATGTTAAAAGTGCCTGGTATATTTTTTCGCGTTGTTCTTTTTCAAAGATTTCTAAAAACAAAGCAATTTCTTGAATTTTAAAATCCGTAATTTCTTGTAATTTATCCTGCCAGTTTTTTTCTTGGCTACCAGTAATACTGACTAAAATATTTTTTTGCATATTTTTTTACTTTATATTAGTATATAAAAGGTTTTGATCATTTACAATCAAGAGGAATTATCATGGAAAAAGTTTTGGTCACTGGCGGTAAGGGAAGAATTGGCGCCATTATTTTTGAAGCCCTCAAGGACGTCTTTGACTTTACGTTAGTGGATTGTGAATCTCGCAATATAGAAACCATTGTGCGTCAGATCAATGTTGCAAGTTCTTATGAAGAGCTAAAAGAAATTATACAAGGCAAAGATGTGGTCATTCATTTGGCTTGGAATAGCCGGGAAAATTGGAAATCAAATTCCATGGAACCGGAAAATAAAAAGATGGCAGAAAATGTGTATAGGGCTGCCATGGAAACCGGCGTGCCAAGGGTGATTATGGCAAGTTCTATTCATGCCGACAACTTTTCCCACTGGCACGTGCCAAGTCCCGTAACTCCCAATAAAATACCCATTCCCAATAATTTGTATGGCACCACCAAAGTGTATATAGAAACACTGGGGAGGTATTATGCGACAAAAGGCTTAGAAGTTATTTGCATTCGGTTTGGCGGCGTTAGTCTTCATGATAAACTAAGAAATGAAGAAGGCTATGAAAAATTCTGGCTAAGCCGACGTGATTGCGCCAGTTTAGTTAAAAGATGTATAGAAGTAAAACGCATCCCGTTTGGATTTGAATTAGTGTATGGAGTGTCAAATAATGCCAACAGAATCCATGATTGGGAAAATAACTTGGATTGGATTCCGGTTGATGATTCTTCAAAAATGGTAAAGTAGTTTTTTAAAGAAATTACGGCCGCAACTTATAATATTGCGGTTTTTATTTTATAAAAAAGCCCCTTGCATCATTGCAAGGGGCTTGTGGTTACGAGAAGATTTTCGCATCCCCCCATCTTGTCTCAAACCACTTCAGTGCGGCGCGCATCATGCGGCCGGTGCGGCCCTTGTTGCCGAGGCCCGAGACGCAGCGATAGGGCGTTTCAGCCTCGAACTCTGCCATGGAGATCCACGGGTGTGCGGAGGCTTCGGCGGAGGGCTTGGGTTCGCCGATGAGCCGAATCGGACACCAGAAGGCCAGATCCGCGGGTTTCTCGAGTGTTCCTTCACTCATAAACTGGAAGGCCTGGCTGAATTCGCCCAGCAATTCGAGTTCGCATCCGCCGGTTTCCTCGGCGATCTCTCGCCGGAGAGCTTCTTCCATGGACTTATCCCCGGGTTTGACTGCTCCGCCGGGGCAGTCAATGATACTGATACCGGGAACCGGCGTCAGCTTTGCCAGTCCCCACTGGCGGGTTTGTTCGGCTTCGTCGCCACGCACGTTCACCTTGATGCGAACGACGCCATTGACGAGTTTCGCCGGGATCCCGAAGACCCCGACATGGAACACAGCTTTGGCCATAGCCAAATTCCTCCGAAAGTTGAAGAAAGAACTGTTCCAGAACATCCGGAACCTAAAAATAGATTATCACGTATTGTTGTTTAAGTCAAGTTTGGCGTAGTTGACATTAACGGGAAAATAAAATAGTATGAGGCATAACTTACTGTGAATTACGAAATGCTCGTTTGAGAAGACTTTTCGGGTCTTTTTCCCAAATGTGGGCTATAAATTCGCTATAATTTCTAGGCGGGCCCGCAGGGCAAGCCTAGAAATTCTATCAAATTTCTATCTCCACATTTGGAAAAAATACCTCGAAAGCATTTCGTAATTCACAGTATTTAAAAACAGCATATGGCTGATAAATTTGTCATCAATGGTAATAGGGAATTGGAGGGAGAAATTGAAGTGAGAGGATCAAAAAATGCGGCGGGTTCATGCCTTGCGGCGGTTTTGCTTACTCGGGAAGATTGCATTATTGATAATGTTCCGCTGATTTCCGATATTAAAAATCAAATTGATATTTTAAAAAGTATTGGTGTGACGGTTGAATATCTGTCTGAAAGGAAAATAAAGTTAAATGCGGCCAATATTGATGTTGAAAAAATCGATCTTGAAAAGTTTTCAAAAACCAGGATGTCGGTTTTACTGGTAGGGCCCTTGCTTACGCGATTTCATTATTTCCAGTTTTCCGCTCCGGGCGGGGATAAAATCGGCATGCGTCCGATTAATATCCAGTTAAAAGCCCTGGAAAAATTGGGGGCAAAAATTAAAAAAGAGGGCGACTTATATAATGTGTATCGGGAAGCGTTGGCCGGCGCCGAAGTGATATTGACCGAATTCAGCCCGACGGCAACCGAAGCTTTGATGATGGCCGCCGTATTGGCAAAAGGGAAAACCATTATCAAAGGCGCGGCAAGCGAACCGTCGGTGCAAGACTTGGGTAATATGCTATTGAAAATGGGGGCCAGGATAAAAGGCAATGGAACACATGTACTTGAAATTGAAGGGGTGGAAGCATTATATGGCTGTACCCATACCGTCACGCCCGACAACCTTGAAGCGGGGACATTTATTATTGCCGGCATTTTGACTCCCGGAAAAGTAGTAGTCAAGAATGTGGACTTTGAACACCTTGATTTATTTTTGGAAAAATTAAAAGAAATCGGTGTTATTTTTGAAAAGGGCGAGAACCAAGTGACGGTTTTCCATTCGCCAAACTTGGCGGGCGCCAAAGTGCAAGCACTGCCTCATCCGGGATTTCCCACTGATTTACTGCCTATGATGGTGACTCTTTTAACCCGGGCAGAAGGCAAAAGTTTAATCCATGACCCTTTATATGAAAGCCGCTTTGGCTATATGCAGGAATTGCGTAAAATGGGTGCGGACATTGAAGTGGTAGACCCGCATCGGGCATTTGTTTTCGGTCCCAAAACGATGCAAGGCGTTAATGTGAATTCCCTGGATGTGCGGGCCGGCGCCGTATTGATTTTGGCCGGTTTGATGGCAGAAGGCAAAACCGTCATTGATAATGTCTTTCATATTGATCGGGGATATGAGAGGATAGAGGAGAGATTGCAAAAACTGGGCGCGGATATCAAACGCATGAGTGTTTAAGCGCTCATGCGTTTGACCGAGTACTCAACGCATTGAGTGCTTGGTCGGTTTGAACTATTTTTTCTATAATAGACTTGTCCCTAAATAAAAAATTTAGCTCCAAATTGAAAAGTAAATTGAGCCTATTTTCCTTATTTAGGGACAAGTCTATTATGTACTACGTATATTTATTAAGAAAGGGAGATGGAAAAATATATATAGGCTATACAAATGATTTAAAGCGAAGAATAAGAGAGCATAAAGATAAGACTCCCGAATTAATATACTATGAGGCTTACAAAAATAAATTAGATGCCCAAGACAGAGAACGAAAGCTAAAGCAAAGAGGGCAGGCGGTAAAATTTCTTAGAGAAAGGATTAAAAACAGTTTAAATAAATAGGAATCACCAAGCACTCAATGCGTTGAGTACTCGGTGAAAATTTTAATAAATAGGAATTACCAAGCACTCAATGCTTTGAGTACTCGGTAAAAATTTTAATAAATTAAAATTTTTATGTTCAACAATAGAATTGCCATTGATCTTGGAACCTGCAACTCTTTGGTATATGTGCGGGGCAAGGGGATTGTTTTAAACGAGCCATCCGTTGTTGCGATTTCTTTATCTGACAATAAAATTCTGGCGGTAGGTGAAAATGCTAAAGAAATGATCGGCCGGACCCCTTCGGATATTAAAGTATATCGGCCGTTAAAAGACGGAGTGATTGCCGATTATAAAGTAACCCAGGCGATGATGCGTTACTTTATTAAAAAAACCACCAGCCACTTTAAAATATTCAAACCTGAATTGGTAATTTCGGTTCCTGCCGGAATCACCTCAACCGAGCGTCGGGCGGTCATTGAAGCGGCGTTATCTGCCGGAGCCCGCCAGGCATTTGTCGCCAAAGAACCGATACTGGCCGCCATCGGCGCCGGAATTCCCATTAACTCATGCTCCGGCCATATGATTATTGATATTGGCGGAGGGACTTCCGAAGTGGCGGTTATTTCTTTGGGCGGGATTGTGACGAGCCACTCAGTCAGGGTGGCGGGAGATAAAATAGACTTGGCCATTGCCGAATACATTAAGAAAAAATATAATTTAGCCATTGGCACTCAATCGGCCGAAGAAATAAAAATAAAAGTAGGTACGGCACTTTTGCAAAAAGAATTGCGGTTTATGGAAATTCAAGGGCGCGACTTGATTTTGGGGTTGCCCCGCAACATTAAAATATCCAACAACGAAGTATGCGAGGCGATTTCCGATGTGCTAGCTGAAATTATTCAAGCCGCAAAACATGTGTTATCAGAAACTCCGCCGGAACTTTCGGCTGATATTATGAATAAAGGAATTATTATGGCTGGTGGCGGGGCACTGCTTCCAAAAATTAATGAACTGGTGGCGCAAAGCACGGGAGTCCCATGTTTTATTGCTGACGAACCGTTGTTTTGCGTTATCCGTGGAACCGGAACTGTGCTTGAACACTTGGATGAATACAAGAAGGTGGTGATGTCAAAAAAGTAGGGTCTAGTGTTCAGGGGCTAGCGTCTAGTGAAAAAAATTACAAAAAAAGAGGCCCGTGAATGCATGTGTTCGCGGGCTTTTGTTAAGGGCATTCTGTAATACTGATGAATGCCAGAGTGAAATGAGTGGGTCCAGGGCTCTTTTCTTTATTCTCTTTAAATTTTGACCACCACTTTAAGGCAATCTCTTTTGTATCGGCATAACCGAACCAATTCTGAATAGTTATGACAGTACTGTCAGCCGAGCGCATCTTCTCTTCATACTCGATTTTATAGGATTTTTGAAAACCCAACATGGTAATCTCCTGAAAAGAACAATCTGTTATTTTTCGACTCCATGTGATAATAGTATAACTTTTAATACTATCTGTCAAGGCTTTTATTGTCCCCATAACTTTGTTAAGATGAATCATTAAAAGTCAGAAAGTCTGATTTGTATATCCGTATATTATTTTTAATTTGTATATTCGTGATTACTCCTTACCAAAAACAATGGGAATTTTTAAAGGGAAAATTTGAAGCGGGACAGTTAAGTCATGCCTATTTATTTTTTGGGCAGGAGGGAATTGGAAAAAAAGAGTTCGCCAAAGAATTCGTAAAACAGCTAAACTGCTCATACTCTAAACTACGCGATTGCGCAGATTTGAGTATGGTTGAGGGGGGGCGTGGTGATTGCCAAAATTGCAAGCTTATTGAAAAAGAGCAATTTCCGGATTTACTTACCGTAAAATCTATGAGCAGTGAATCATCAGTGAAAAATGAAAAAGACATGATGGAAATTGATGTGGGTCAAATTAGGGAAGTGAATAATTTTTTAAGTTATAAATCTTATTACGGCGGGCACAAGGCTATCATTATAGACAACGCGGAAAGAATGAACAGAGAAGCGCAGCATAGTTTTTTAAAAACACTGGAAGAGCCAAAAGGCAAGACCGTTATTTTTTTAATTTCTTCAAAGCCAGAAGCCTTATTGCCGACGATTTTTTCACGGTGCCAGACTGTTGCTTTTTTCCCCATAAAACAATATGCGCCATCAGAAGTTGAGCAAAAACTGTTGCAGGAATTATTGCCGGTTATTCATGGCGAGCTTGCGATAAAATTCCAATACGTAAAAAAAACCAATCCGGAAAGCGCAACGGTTGTGAGTATATTGAAAGTGTTACAAAGATATTTTAGGAATATGCTATTGGCTAAAGTCGGCGTGGTATCTTTGAAAGCCCCGCATGAAGAAGGCAATTATCCGGTTGAAAAAATAAAAAAAATCATGCGGCTTATAGAAACATTGCATATGCAACTTTCCGCCACTAACACAAACCCGAAATTGGCGCTGGAAATATTATTACTAGAGTTATAAAATGAGCTCCTAGCAACTGGCATCTAGCAACTGGCTAGAAGCTAGAAGCTAGAAGCTAGAAGCCATGAGCACATATAAAGAATTTATCGATAATGTCCGCCCCGAATTTGAAAAATCATTCAGATTTTTGGAAGCGGACATGGATAAAATTAGGACTTCCCGGGCTAACCCGTCTTTGGTGGAAGATATCAAAGTAAGCTGTTTTGGCAGTGATTTTACTTTAAAACAACTGGCCGCTATTTCTTGCCCACAACCTAATCAAATTGTAATCCAGCCTTGGGACAGTTCTTATATAGAACCGATAGAAAAAGCGGTGGCCGGTTCGGGCCTTGGGATGTCTTCGGCCGTTGATAAAAATACCATCAGGTTGAGTTTGCCCATGTTAACGGAAGAATACCGTCATAGCTTGCTAAAGATTTTAAACGCAAAAGCCGAAGAGGGCCGCCAGACTATGCGTCACTGGAGGGAAGATGCCTGGGGCAAAATACAAAAGGCGGAAAAGGAAAAAAAACTTTCTGAAGATGATAAGTTTCGCGGCAAAGACGAATTGCAAAAATTAATTGACCAATACCAGAAAAAAATTAAAGAGTTAATTGAGAAGAAAGAAAAAGAATTGCTCTAAATCACGTAACACATAACACGTAACACATAACAAAAAACACTGTCGTAGTTTTGTTCTATGTTTCATGTTTCATGTTCTATGTTCCATGCTCGTTACTTTACTTATCGCCTTTTTAAGCCTTATTGCCTTGATGATCATCCACGAATTTGGCCATTTTATCATTGCCAAAAAATTCGGAGTTAAAGTTGAGGAATTTGGCGTAGGGTATCCCCCAAGGCTCTTTGGAAAACAATTTGGTGAAACTCTTTATTCGGTAAATCTTATACCGCTGGGAGCATTTGTAAAAATTCATGGCGAAGAGGGCGATGTCCACGATGCGAAAAGTTTTTCAAACCTAGCCATCTGGAAGAGAATTTTGATTGTACTGGGCGGTGTACTTGCTTTTTGGATTGCCGCCATTATTATTTTTTCAGTGCTTTTTACCATTGGGGCAAAAGTTCCGGTTGCCGATGATACGGTTATTGAGGCTACTTTGGTATCAGTGCAAGTGATGGGGGTGCAAAAAGCTTCCCCTGCCGAGGCGGCCGGAATACATACGGGGGATGTAATAGTAAATCTTGCCAGTCCTTTCGCCGGAGCCAAGATTACAAAAATAAGCGATTTTCAAATTTTTGTAGAGGAAAATAAGGGTAAATCTATTACCGTGACGGTGGATAGAAATGGCCAGCCATTACATTTTGATTTGGTTCCAAGGGTTTCTTATGGAGAGCACGAAGGTTCGGTGGGGATTGAACTTCAAAGGCTGGCAACCATTATTGGCAAGTATCCCTGGTATCAGGCTCCGTGGCGCGGAGTTTTGTTTACCGGCGAAGTTACCTTTAAATCTTTGCAGGGAATATACGATGTGTTTGCAAATATGTTCCAGGGAAAGGGCGTTCCAAGTGGAGCGGAATTAGCAGGACCCGTTGGAATTACGATCTTTTTGGCCAATGCGGCAAGTTATGGTTTAGGGTTTTTTTTATATTTTATCGGATCCATTTCCGTGCTGGTGGCGATTTTTAATCTGTTTCCCATTCCGGCGCTGGATGGCGGAAAGCTGTTATTTTTGGTGCTTGAAAAAATAATGAAAAAACCGGTTCCGGTAAAGTGGGAGCAGATTATTACCGTTATCTGTTTTTTGCTGTTAATTTCCATGTCAATTTTTGTAACCATAAAATTTGATATCCCGCGCGTGGTAGACTTTTGGAAAGCTGGATTGTAATTTAAAGTAATAGACCTGTTGCGAAATAAGAATCTACTGCAAATTCCACATTTTTGCCAAAAATTTGCAATAATTTTTCAATTTAGCGAAGCTAAATCTCAAAATTCTATCAAATTTTTGGCTAAAAATCTGAAATTTTCGTTGCGATTCTTATTTCGCAACAGGTCTAATTTACAAAACCATGGAAAGAAGATTGCATCATCTGTTAAAATCTTTCAAGTATTTATTTTATTTTTATGTGGCCGTATTGATACTGGTGGCTGTTTATGTTATTGTTTCAAAGTCTTATAATGTAAATTTATTGATAGCCTGTGGTATTGTTTTTGGCGGTAATTTATTTTTAGGTATTGTAACGCAGTCATCAAATTACATCATAGAAAAATATAGCTATACGGATAAATCAAGAGATTTTTTATACTTGAATTTTACCGATTGCTTCTTTAGGTCCCTTGCCGGTTTGGCAGAAATAATTTTATACACGGTTTCTTTTGCGATGGGAATGGAAAGCTTGGTCGCAGGGTATTTACTGTTAAAAACCGTCAGCATCTGGCAGGATAAAGATAATTATAATAATAAAAAAGAAGGCCTTCATACGGCGATTTTAAGAATAGCCATTGTTATTTCTTTGCTCATTTCTTTGGTGGCTGCGTTTTATTTAAAAAAATTCATTAATTCAAATTAAATATTATGTTACAGTCAAAATTATTTTACAAAGCTAATAAAAATAAGTCCGCCGAGGCGGATTCGGTATCGCACGACTTGCTTACGCGGGCCGGATATATCGACCAACTAATGGCTGGCGTGTATACGTTTTTACCGTTGGGATTTTTGGTGTTGAAAAATATTGAAAGTATTATCAGGAAAAATATGGAAGTAATCGGCGGACAGGAAATATTAATGCCGGTATTGCATTCAAAAGAGATATGGCAAAAAACAGGCAGATGGGATGCCTTAAATGATATTTTATTTAAAATGAAAGGCAATGGAGAAAAAGAGTACGTGTTGGCTCCTACTCACGAAGAGTCCTTGATACCATCAGCCAAAAAGATTATTTTTTCCTATCGCGATTTGCCTTTCTATGTTTTTCATATACAGCTGAAATTCAGAGACGAACTGCGGACGAAATCAGGTATTTTAAGAACAAAGGAATTTATTATGAAAGATTTGTACTCTTTTCACGCCAATCAAGCAGATTTGGATAAATATTACGAAGTTGCCGCAAAGGCATATGAAAAGATTTTCAAAGAGTCAGGAATTGGAAAAATAACTTATAGGACATTGGCCTCGGGTGGAAGTTTTTCAAAGTATTCAGATGAGTTTCAAATGGCAACCGAAATTGGTGAAGATGTTATTTATATTTGTAAAAAATGTGGGATTGCCATCAATAAAGAAATTAAAGCGGAAAACCCTATATGTCCAAAATGCCAAGGAGCTGAATTTGAAGAAAAAAAGGCCGTTGAAGTTGGTAATATTTTTAAACTTGGAACAAAATTTTCTGCGCCTTTTAATTTAAAATTCACTGATAAAGACGCCGTAGATAAATCGGTTATCATGGGCTGTTATGGAATTGGTCTTGGCAGATTAATGGGCGCCATTGTTGAAGCAAGCCACGATGATAAAGGAATTATTTGGCCAAAAAGCGTGGCGCCTTTTTTAGTGCATTTAATTCAAGTGGAAAATAATATCAAAGTTGCCAAAGCTTGTCAAAAAGTATATCAAGACTTGCAAAAAGAAAATATTAAAGTATTATATGATGACAGGCAAAAATCCCCCGGCGAAAAATTTGCCGAATCGGATTTAATCGGAATTCCGTATAGGGTTGTGGTGAGCGAAAGGACGCTAAAGATAAATTCAGTCGAGATGAAAGAAAGAAGCAAAAGTAAAATTCAATTGATCAAAGTTAAGCAAATATTGAATTTCCTAAAACCCTAATTACCAAACCCCAATGACCAATCAATGCCAAAATTACTTAATAACCAAACACGTTTTGGAAATTTAGGAATTAGGATTTGATTGGGATTTGGAAATTGGGATTTGTGATTTTATTATGTATAATCCCTTTAAAAAATTATTTTCTTTTATGTCGTTGGATATGGCCATTGATTTGGGTACGGCCAATTCTTTGGTGTACGTAAAAGACCGCGGAATCATTATTAATGAACCGTCTGTAGTGGCCGTTAACAATAAAACCGGCCAGATTTTAGCTATCGGCGAAGAGGCAAAAAAAATGGTGGGCCGTACCCCTTCTTATATTACCGCAACCCGGCCCTTGGTCAACGGCGTCATTTCCGATTTTGAAGTTACCGAACAAATGCTAAAATATTTTATTGAAAAGGCGGTTGCGGGGAACAAAAAAGTGTTCGGATTTTTTGGCTATTCTCCCCGGGTGATTATCGGTATTCCTTGCGGAGTCACGGAAGTGGAACGCAAGGCGGTACGGGATGCCGCAAAGAGTGCGGGAGCCAGGACGGTTTTTTTAATTGAAGAACCATTGGCCTCTGCCATAGGCGCCAAGCTTCCCATACAAGACCCGGGAGGAAATTTTATCGTAGACATTGGCGGGGGCACTACCGAAGTTGCGGTTATATCGCTGGGAGGTATTGTGACCTACCGAAGTTTGAGGGTGGCGGGCGATAAATTAAATGATGACATTATGCAATTTGCCCAAAAAGAGTACAAACTGTTAATTGGCGAACGAACCGCCGAATATATTAAAATCAATATCGGATCCGCCTTTCCATTAAAAGACAAAAAAGAAATGGCCATGCGCGGGCGTAATTTGGTGACCGGACTTCCCGAAGAAGTGGTGGTGTTTAATGATGATATCCAGCGGGCTTTGGAACGATCCGTAAAACAAATTATTTCAGCCATTAAGGTGACTATTGAAGAAACACCGCCCGAACTCTTGGCCGATGTGATGACCAACGGAATTTATCTGGCCGGCGGGGGGTCGCTGTTGCGCGGGTTGGATGTGTTAATTTCACGGGAAACAAAAATGCCCTGTAAAATTATTGATGACCCACTGACTTCCGTGGTGCGCGGTTGCGGACTGGCGTTAGAAAACATAGAAAATCTAGCTAATCTGTTAGAGAAGGACGAAGAGTGGGGAGCGCCAATTTAGGGGGACGCTTCTTCTATCTTTCCGTAAAAGAGCCCGGGGTTTGCCAGGCGAGGCTCTTTTACGGAAAGATGGTTTCGCTTGGGCGAGCAACGCCAGGCACAGTATTTTTCTGCTGAAAAATATCCTGCGGGATCTGCGCCTGGAAAGGAATACGATTTTATATAAAATAACAAGCCCAAAGAGAAATCCTTTTCTCTTTGGGCTTTTGAATAGCAAACTACTCTACCATGTGCGATTGGAATCCTCGTTCGTTTGCCCATCTCCTAACTTTCTTTCTGCCAAATCCGTGCAGTTTGGCAAAATCCTTAAATGATTGGGATAGTTCTGTCAGTAGTACCGTCCCGTAAAGGCGTGCCTCGTGCCATTGTTGAAAGAGACAGTTGATCTTTTCATATGTCTCAATCCACTTTTGTTCTCTTGTTTGCGACTTTTTTTTCACATCTTTCTCCTTGGAAAAAAATTTAGGCGTCGAAAATAATAATATACCTAATATATTTACATGTCAAGTCTTTTATTACTCCTTCAATTTTGATAACATTAGTATCATTAGTATATTGGCATCGCATTAAAATGATTTCAAAAGAAGAAGTAATTCACATCGCTAAATTGGCACGGTTGCAGCTTACGGAAAAAGAAATTACAAAGATGCAAAAGGATTTGTCAGCGATTTTGGATTATTTTGATTTACTGAAAAAAGCGCCGAAATTAAAGACACAAAGAACTTTGCGGGGTCAGACCTCGCAAAGCTTGAGGGCAGACGAGATAATAGAAAAACCCGCAAGTATGGCAAATAACTTGGTGCAAGCGGCACCGGATAAAAAAGACGGATATGTTAGAGTTAAAGCGGTGCTTTGACTCTAAGTGACCAATGACCAAACCCCAATGTCCAATGAAATTCCCAATGACTAAATAACCAAACTGTTTTGGGATTTAGGAAATTAGGATTTGATTGGAAATTGGTAATTGGGGTTTGGGATTTCAAGTAATGGAATTAACTAATCTTACAATTACCCAATTACATCAGGGATTTAAAGATAAAAAATTCACTTCTGTCGAAGTCACAAAGGCTTATTTAGAGCAAATAAAAAAAACGGATAAAAGTATCGGGGCATATTTGGCGGTTACTGAAAGTTTGGCTTTAAAGCAAGCGGAGGCTGCCGATAAAATAATTACTAGCGGCAAACATTTTTCCATGCTGTGTGGCGTGCCTTGCGCCATTAAAGATGCTATTTTGGTGGATGGGGAAATTGCGACCGCCGGCAGTAAGATTTTAGAAAATTATGTGGCGCCCTACGATGCAACGGTCATCAAAAAATTAAAAACACAGGGCGCAGTTATTTTGGGAAAAACTAATTTAGACGAATTTGCCATGGGTGCTTCCACGGAAAATTCCGCTTATCAAGTGACTAAAAACCCGCACGATACTACAAGGGTTGCAGGGGGAAGCTCTGGTGGTTCGGCGGCAGCGGTGGCGGCCAAAGAAGCAGTGTATTCGCTGGGTTCTGATACCGGAGGATCCATTCGCTTGCCAGCATCTTTTTGTGGCGTGGTGGGGCTAAATCCTACCTATGGCAGTGTTTCGCGGTATGGATTAATCGCTTTTGCTTCATCGCTTGATCAAATCGGTCCCATGGCAAAAAATGTGGAAGATGCCAAAATAGTTTTTGAAGCAATTTACGGAAAAGATCAAAATGATGCTACTTCAAAAAATTATCAGTTTGAAGAATCTAATATAAATTTAAAGGGTTTAAAAATTGGCGTTCCCAAAGAATATTTTTCTGAAGGTATTGATCCGGAAATTGAAAAAATAATAAAAAGTGCCATACAAAAAGCCAAAGATGCCGGCGCCAAAATTATAGAAATAAGTTTGCCTAATACCCAGTATGGAGTTGCCTGTTATTATATTATTGCTCCGTGCGAAGCATCTGCGAATCTAGCGCGCTTTGATGGCATAAAATACGGATTTTCAGAAACTGCGGATAATTTATTGGGAGTATATTTACAAAGTCGGGGCAGGGGATTTGGCGCCGAACCGAAACGAAGAATTATGCTTGGAACCTATGCGCTTTCTAGCGGATACTATGATGCATATTATAAAAAAGCACAGCAAGTACGAGAATTAATAAAAGAAGATTTTACACAAGCTTTTAAAAAGGTAGATGTGATTTTTTCACCTGTTTCTCCTTTTGCGGCTTTTAAAGTGGGAGAGAAGGCTAATGATCCGCTTTCTATGTATTTGGTTGACGTGTATACAGTAGCGGTAAAATTGGCCGGTATTCCGGCGCTTTCATTACCGGCAGGGAAAATTGGCAAGCTACCGGTCGGTTTGCAGATTATTGGAAACTACTTTGAGGAAAATAAGATATTGTCAATTGCTTCGCAATTGGAACAATTATTCTAATTATACTAATTAACCTAATTAATCTAAATAAATACCAATCAACGAAATTTTAGAAATTAGGAATTAAAAAATTAGCATTTAATTAGAATAATTAGTATAATTAGAACAATTAGAGTAATTTATCATTATGCTTATTAATTGGGACAATATATATGATTCTGTCGGGGCAAAAGAATTTATTTATTTCATTTCTTCCCCCGCTATTCAGGAATCGCTTTTTCCTGTCAAAATAGTATTTTATTTTTTCAGCTTATTTTTCTTTGGCGCCGTGATTTATTTTTATGTCAACAGCAGTTATATTCAATATCAATTTTTGCAGGATACCAGCGAGTTTCTTTTCCACGAAGCTTATGGATTAAAAAAAGTTAATAAAAGCTGGAAAAGGATTAAAAAAAGGGTTGAATTCGGCTCTGAATCGGAATTAAAGCTTGCCGTCATAGAAGCGGATGACTTTTTGTATGAAACTCTGGAAGACGCAGGGTATTTTGGTGATACGTTTGAAGAATTGATTACCAATACCGCTAAAAAAATTTCATTGGATACGGCGGCGGTTTTGCAGGCTCACGCCATGCGAAATTCCATTGTGTATGAACCTGATTATGTGGTGGATAGGGAAGTGGTAAAAAAAGTATTATCGGTATACGAAGATACTATTAAAAATATTTCAATTTCTTAAAAAGCGTAAATTCAAAAAAACCGGACTGCAATCAGTCTGGTTTTTTGTTGTAAAAATTGTTAGAATCTAAGAAACAGTTTACTGGTAGAAGTTCACCCCTACCGACCAAAAAACAGTGCTTATGGCCACCATGCTGATAAGGATTATCCAGACGACTTGTAAAATTTTCTTTGATTTTATTTTCATATGGGAGTAGTCGCGAATATACAAATACTCCCAAATATACGAATCGTCGTGATTTGTATATTGGTATATTATTTTTTAATTCGTATATTCGTGATTACTCCAATGGTAACAGATTTTAAAAAAAAGAAAAAGGGAATCACGTGGGAAACCGTTTTATTGCATGTAGGCGGGGTTTTGTCTATGGTTATTTTGGTTTTTTTAATCCTTGCCAATATTAATATGTACCAAAAACACCAAGAATTTTTATCCCAGGTTGAAAACTTAAAAAACCAAATAAAAGATACGGAGGTAAAAAACAAGACGCTGACCCGCTCCATAACCATGGCAAACAACGACCAATATATTGAAGAAGTAGCCAGGGAAGAATTGGATTTGCAAAGAGAGGGGGAGCAGGTAGTTTCTTTTGTTATGTCCCAAAGCCAGGTTCAAAAAAGCAACGATGCCAACCAGGATGCGGTGCGTTCCTGGCTGGGCTGGCTTAGCGGTGCCTGGCAGTGGGTATTTAATTTATTTTTATAAACATGAATTGCGAAACGTAATAAATTTTCAAAGAAAATTTAAACGTTTCAGCAACGTTTAAATTTTTCTGAAAGAAAATTTTATCGCGTTGCGGGTATGGTTCAGTGGTAGAACTTGTCCTTCCCAAGGACAGGACACGGGTTCGATTCCCGTTACCCGCTCCATTCTTCGCCACAGTGAAGAATGGCCCTTCGTAGCTTTAGCGAAGAAGGGCTTTCCGGCATTGTGGTATTATTTAGGCAGGCTTCGAATGGCAGGCAAAAAAGTATGTTTTATATCACTATCAATCGTTTCTCAAAGACGAAACCGAGCTCTATTGTTTAGGTTTTTTTATTTGGGCTTGAGATAGCTTGACACGGTTTTTTAACTTGCTATACTCAGCTTACTGTGAATATTGAAAATTAAATAACGTATTCAGAGAACAGGAATGCCAAAGGGTCTAGACCTTGATGTCCTGTCCGCAACTTGTCCATATGGATGTAGTGCGAAAGTCTAGTTTCCTAATCGGGATAGATGCAAGGAGTTACTGGATGACGTTGCCCCCGAGGCGATTTTTTTTGTTTATACAAATAATCTCGTGGGCTACGCCATTAAAAACACTCTCTGTCTCAATTTTGAGCAGGGAGCGTCTGTTCTTTGACAAGGCAGGGCTAATTACAAAGGAGAAGTCATGTCTAAGAAAACATGCGTGGGTTGTCTTCTTGAAGTAGAAGATGGAATCAATAGTTTAGGTATTGGTACTATTTGCGAGTCCTGTAAGATTTCATCGGAGATAATTCCACAACAGATATTTTCTGAAGAAATTAAATGCCCAAATTGCAAGGGTAAAACAAACCTAATTGGTGCATTTAAAAAGGGGGGCTATGCGTTATTATATTTCGATTGCCCCAATCCCAATTGCCACGATAGACGCATGACTATTAGGCTTGTTAGCGTGTTGCTCAAATAACGATATTGGTAAGATGGTTTGGTAATACTAAACCATCTTTTTTATTTGATTTTCGTCTCTTGTAGTGATAAGCTGGGGAAAATAAAGAGATTTTTGTGCCACCCAATATTATGGACAATAAAGAATTGGTGGATCGGATTTGCCAGGATATTAAAAAATCCAAAAAGTATAAAAGCGTTTATGATAAAACTATGTATAGGATAGTTCGGGATTTTTCTTTGAAAAACAACAATCAAAAAATAGTTGAAAAAAAGGCAAAAAATTTGTTGCACCAAATTTGGGGAGCATTTTATGCTACTCGCCCGAATTTTAAAAAAGTATTGATTCGATTAGAAACTGATATAAAATCGGGCAAAAGTGCACAGGAAAGTGTTTTGCCGATATTGCGCTTGCAATCATCGGTGGCAGAAAGAATTCCTATTTTATCAGATTTTTATAAAAAAATATTTGAAGTTACCGGTGTGCCAAATTCAGTTATAGATTACGCGTGCGGATTAAATCCCTTAACTCTTTTTTGGATGGATTTGCCGGCTAGTGCCAAGTACCAAGCTTTTGATATTGACCAAGACCAAACTGATTTTTTAAACGAAGTATTCGGTATATTGAAAGTTAAAAATGCAACAGTCGCCCTGGGCGATGTATTGTGCGACCAATTAGAATATGCCGATGTAGTTTTTTTATTAAAGTTATTACCTTGCCTTGAGCATCAAAAAAAAGATGCCGGCATGGAATTGCTTAAAAAATTATCTTGCAAATATATCGTGGTTTCTTTCCCGGTAAAAAGTTTGGGTGGCAAAAAAGCTGGGATGGCGGATTTTTATCGCAATCATTTTAAAAGTATGGTAGAAAAAGAGGGGTGGGGAATAATAGAAATCTGGTTTGATACCGAATTGGTGTTTGTTATTAAAAAGTAGGAGCGCCGCTTTAGTTAAGTGGTAGAACAACGCTTTCGCCCGCCCGTCGTCGCATATTTGCCGATGTAGCTCAGTGGTAGAGCAACTCTTTCGTAAAGAGTAGGTCGCCAGTTCAAATCTGGCCATCGGCTCAGGCAAATGGCGGGCAGGTAAAGCGTAGACACAAGTTCGATTCTTGTAAGTGGCTCTGTGATTTAAGGTTTGCTCTTTGTCAACTTAAGGAGTCCGTCATGGATAGAATGTCAGTATTTGGCAGGTGTATTGGTGCTGCGGGCGTCCAGGGCCATTATGGTGAAGGGCATTTGCATTACAAAATTCCGGGTAGAAATCCGAATTTTGAGAGAATGACATTTACCAGTAAAACCCAGACATTGCTTGAGCGATCTGGGAACGTAAAGAGTGCCTGGTATTTTTGGGAATTTATTTTCCCTTCGTGGGCTCGGATGCATTTTTCTTCCAGGCATACCCTTAATGTTATGGGTTTACCGGGTCCGGGCATTTGCGGCGCACTCCAAACCGGCCAATGGCAAAATCGCACCGAGCCATTCGGTATTTCCATCATGGCAGTGGAAGCTACTTTGGAAAAACGGCTTGACGAACTGTTTCGGATAGCTGATATTATCGGAGAGCATAAAACCGATTTTATTGCGCCATCGATTTACATCCAACTTAATCGTTCCTGTCCCAACACCGGACACAGTATCAATGTTAGCGAAATTGTGAAAGAGTCTGAAAAGGGGCTTCAAATTCTTAGTGTGCTTGGTTGGCCTCTGCAAGAAAAATTTGCTGTTGATACGGCGCCTGTGGAAGCAATCAGGGAATTGCAGGGCAATCCGTACTGTGACGGGATTTGTATCGGTAATACGGTAAAATATAACTACCGTAGTCTTGGTAAAGAAATATTTGGCAAAGATGTTTCGCCGCTAGCGCGCTTGGGAGGCGGGGGAATATCAGGTCCAAAACTTTTGCCATTGAATTGCGATTACATTAAGAAACTGCGCGACCTCGGTTTTGAAAAAAACATCAATGGCCTTGGAGGTATTTTCTGTCCCGACGATGTGGATAGATACCGCAACGCTGGAGCAGATTCCGTCGGCATAGGAACGGTAGCGTTTTATGATCCAAAGCAAGTTGCTTTGATTATTCAACGCGCCAATTCTCTTACCTGGAGGAAGTCATGATAACCACACTTACTTTGCCTCGTTTGTTTGACGCCCATGTGCATTTTAGAAATGATGAAATGCTACAGCTGGTTGTGCCTTTTACTGCAAAGTATGCTTCCCATGCCATTGTTATGCCAAATACCCGGCCCCGCGCCATTCTTACGGCCGAAGATGTTGTTTGGTATAACAGCGAAATTGAAAGAACGCTTGATCAACTGCGTCCCAGGCCAAACTTTAAGCCATTGATGACCATTGAAATCAGGGACAATACCACCCCTGAAATCGTGGCTCGCGCGCATAAAGTTGGAGCGGTTGCCGGAAAAGTGTATCCCCTTGGAGTTACTACAAATTCCAATGAAGGACTGCGCAACTTTTTTTCAAAAGAATCTCTGGAAACTTTTGAAGCGATGCAGTTTCTTGGCATGCCTCTGTTAATCCATGGTGAGTTGGATTTGCCAAGAACCCTGGTTACCAAAAGGGAAGAAGTTTTTTTGCCCACGTTTTTGCGGCTGGCCGACCGATTTCCCAAGCTTAAGATGGTTCTTGAACACATTACCACCAAAGCGGCGGTAGCAACCATACGGCACTTGGGGCCCAACATCAACGCAACCATTACCGCCCACCATCTTTGCACCACATTAAATGATGTGGTGGGCGATGGTATCCGGCCGCACAATATGTGTATGCCCATCCCAAAGGATTTTGAAGATCGTGATGCGTTAATTAGTGCGGTCATAAGTGGCAATCCTAAATTCTTTTTGGGGTCGGATACGGCTCCTCATCCCAGAGAAAAAAAGGAATGTGCTAGAGGAGCTTGTGGGGTGTTTTCAGCCCCTATATTGCCCGAATTACTGGCGGAAATTTTTGAAAAAGCAAACGGCCTTAGTTATCTTGAGGAATTTGCTTGCGATTTTGGGGCAGAGTTTTATGGATTAAAACCAGCCACTGAAAAAATAACTCTCATTAAAGAGGCATGGACAGTTCCGGAAATCTACGGAAATGTGGTGCCATTTATGGCAGGCGAAGCCCTGCAATGGAAACTATTGTAATCGTCTTCAATAAGCGTGTTTTACCAAAAGCACGCTTTTTTCTTTTGAATTTTTTTGAAAAATATGATAGAGTTAAAAACATGAGCAATATGTTATTAGAAATTGAGGCATTAGAAAAAAGGGTCCATTATTTAGTGGACCGTCTTTGATGTTATAGGCAAAGAAAAAGAGTTAAAAGAGCTAGAAGTTCAAACCCAGCATTCGGATTTTTGGAAAAACCACCAGGAGGCGGTAAAAATAAGCCAGAATATCGCTCAATTAAAAGAAGAGGTATTATTGGCGCAAAATTTGCAAAGGGAGCTTGAAGATATCAAGGAATTACAAATATTATCGCAAGATGCCACCGATGTTGAAAAGCTGTGTGAAAAATTAAACAAAAGCATAGAAAAAGAAGAATTCAGGATATTTCTTTCTGGAAAGTATGACCAAAAAAACGCCTTGCTGGAAATATTTTCGGGAGCTGGCGGAGTGGATGCGCAAGATTGGGCGACTATGTTGCTGCGAATGTATGAAAGGTATTGCATAAAAAAAGGATTTAAGGTACAAGTCTTGCATCAGTCGTTTGGAGAAGCGGGAGGCCCCGAAGGAAGAATCGGCACTAAATCGGTTACCCTGGAAGTAAGGGGAAGCCATGCGTACGGTTTTTTAAAAAACGAAACCGGAGTGCATCGGCTGGTGCGCATATCGCCGTTTAATTCGCAAAAGTTGCGCCATACGTCGTTTGCGCTAGTGGAAGTACTGCCCGAAATAGGCGAGAATGAAAGTGAAATAGAAATAAAACCGGAAGATATACGACTGGAAACATTTAAGTCTTCCGGTCCGGGAGGCCAGTATGTCAATAAAACCGAGTCAGCTGTACGGATTATCCATATTTCCACTGGCATCGTGGTTGCCTGTCAAACGGAACGCATGCAGGGCAAAAACCGGGACCATGCCATGAAAATGCTCTATGCCAAACTATATCAGTTAAAACAGCAGCAGCGCCAAAAAGAAATAAAAGATATTAAAGGAGACCAAATTTCCGCTTCCTGGGGGAACCAGATACGCTCGTATGTATTGCACCCTTATCAAATGGTAAAAGATTTACGGACCCAAGTGGAAACGTCCGACACCCAAGGAGTACTGGACGGAGACCTGGATGAGTTTATTTCTGCGGAGATAAAAGTAATCAACGAATAACGAATTTTGTTTCGAATTTACGAATAACGAAATGACTCAGAAAGAATTAAAAAGAAAAGACATTTTATTTCCAGAATTAAGTTATAGGATTGTGGGTTGTGCGTTTGAGGTATTTAATGAATTGGGTCCGGGTTATCATGAAAAGTATTACCAAAAGGCGCTTTCAAAAGCATTTTTAATGAAAGGATTAAAGTTCCTAGAACAAGTACATTTTCCTTTAAAATATCAAGAAAAAGTGATTGGTAGGAATTTTTTTGATTTTCTGGTTGAAGGTAGTGTTATAGTACTGTGAATTACGAAATGCAATATCGGTCTGAAAATTTGGACGATTCAAACACGCTTTGGATCAGCCAAGTTTTAAGATCGTGTTGCAAATGATAAATCTTTGATAAAAAACTTAAACACTTTTTAAC
>Ga0209542_10001458_pt1 | contig 55409 bp, 47 predicted proteins | sample RifCSPhighO2_01_FD_184028 | JGI IMG/M metagenome (GOLD analysis project Ga0209542, IMG submission 184028) | Soil microbial communities from Rifle, Colorado - Rifle CSP2_plank highO2_0.1 (SPAdes) (version 2) | ecosystem: Environmental > Terrestrial > Deep subsurface > Rock core/Sediment ... | reverse complement strand
AATGTCACAGCTCCTTCACCTCGGACTTCTATGTTCCGCTGGGAAATGTTGATTGAAAATCAAAAATGGTTCGGTGAAATTACTCCCGAACTTTACGTTGTTGTTAATTCACCAGCTCCATCATCATATTCAGTCACAGTAATAAAAAGCACGGGCGGTAGTGTAAAGAGTAATGATAACTTAATAAACTGTGGCACCACTTGTTCTTATAATTATGTTAAAGATAGTTCTGTCACACTCCAAGCTATTCCAGCCTCATCGTATTGGAGATTTGTTGGTTGGACTGCTGGAGACTGTTCAGGTTCTGGTCTCTGTACTCTCATCGTAAATGGAGCCAAATCAGTTACAGCTTTGTTTAGCCTAAGACAGTTTAATTATCAGGAGTTCTAGAGCTTGAAATAATTTTCAATTTACAATTCTCAATTTTCCTGTCTACCGCAGGCAGGCATTGAATTTTCAATGAATTAATTTTCAAATTGATCATTGGAACATTGATTGTAAATTGCAAAATTGAAAATTTCTACTTGCCTTTTTACTTCAAATCCATATAATAGCCGAATATGTTGAAACACAGAGTATTATCTATTTTTCTAATTCTGCTGGCTATTGGCATTGGTTTTTTCGTCTACAAAACAAACAAATATCCTTTTAGATTGGGACTCGATCTCAACGGTGGAACTGAGCTGACGTATCGAGCTGATGTTTCAAAAATAAAATCGGGCAGTGTGGTAGACGCCATGTCCTCTCTTCGCGATGTTATAGAACGTCGAGTTAATCTTTTTGGTGTTTCAGAGCCTGTGGTTCAAGTTGAAAACCCAGGGTTGATATCTGGTACAAGCGAGAACAGACTGTCAGTAGAACTCCCAGGAGTTACGGATATAAATCAAGCCGTCGCTCTTATCGGTAAAACTCCGCAACTTGAGTTCATGCTTGTTCGGCCTGAAGCTCAAAATCTCTCACAAGAAGAACTGAGAAATAAAACAATAGCAGAGGTTTTTGTCACTACTGGTTTGGATGGACAATATCTTGACAGCGCACGTTTGGACTTTACCAGTTCTGGCGGATCTCAAATTTCTGGACAGCCCCTTGTGGCTATCACCTTTAACTCTGAGGGTCGTGATCTCTTTGCTAAAATCACCCGCGATAATGTCGGCAAAGTCTTGGCTATTTTTCTTGACGGCCAGATGATTTCCAGTCCAGTAATAAGAGATGCTATTACAGATGGCAAGGCTCAAATATCCGGAGGTTTTACAGTTGATGAAGCCAAGTCTCTCGTCCGCGATCTGAATTATGGCGCTTTGCCCGTGCCGGTGGAACTTATCTCTACCCAGACCATAGGAGCCTCCCTTGGTCAGGACGCAAAAACTAGCGGAGTGAAGGCTGGTGTTGTCGGCTTTGCTCTAATTGTTCTCTTCTTAATTCTCTGGTACAGACTTCCAGGAATCGTCGCATCTCTCTCGCTTGTAATTTACATAATTCTTTCTCTGGCTATTTTCAAACTTATTCCTGTAACGTTTACGGCCGCCGGTATTGCTGGATTTATTCTTTCTATTGGTATGGCCGTTGACGCAAACATTCTTATTTTTGAAAGAACAAAGGAAGAGCTCAAACGTGACAAGTCTGTCCACGATGCACTTCATGAAGGATTTTCTCGAGCGTGGCTTTCTATTCGAGATTCAAACATATCTTCAATCATCACCGCGGTCATACTTTTCTGGCTTGGCACTTCGGCTATAAAGGGATTTGCTTTGACTCTCGGTATTGGAGTTTTAATTTCAATGTTTACAGCTATAACAGTTTCTCGCACTTTCTTATTTGCCATAGTTCCAAAAACCGAATCGCGATTTAAAAAGTTTTTATTCAGTAATGGACTACACATATGAAAATTTTCAATTATCAATTTTGCAATTTTCAATCAATTTTCAAGTATCAATGTTTCAATTTTGAAAATTAATTCATTGAAAATTCAATGAGAATTGAAAATTGAAAATTGAAAAATTATTAAATACCATGTCCATCATCAACCACAGAAAAATATTTTTCGTCCTCTCGGCTGCACTGGTTCTCGGCTCTATTTTTATCATGCTTGGTTTTGGTCTCAACTTTGGAATTGATTTCAAGGGGGGCTCATCTCTTGAAGTTAGTTATGCTTCTGTTCGGCCAGATTTTGATGCCACAAAAGCAAGTCTGGATTCACTCAATCTAGGTTCGTACGTACTTACTCCATCAGGAAATTTAAATTATATTTTGAAAACTCGAGACATAACTCCGGCCGAGAAAACCACTATTTTGGGGGCTCTTTCAATGGATCCGGCAAATCTCGCCAAGGAAGAACAGTTCAACACTCTCGGACCTGTTGTCGGAACACAGCTCAAAAATAAAGCTCTTCTGGCCATCGCTATAGTTATCATCTGCATCGTGCTTTTTATAACCTTTGCTTTTCGCAAAGTATCTACACCTGTGGCTTCTTGGAAATATGGTCTGGCCACAATCATCGCTTTGGCTCATGACGTCATAATTCCAACCGGAGTTTTCGTCACTTGGAGTCATTTTTATGGAGGTCAGATTGATCTGCTTTTCGTCACCGCCCTTCTTGCCATACTCGGTTACTCTGTTCACGATACTATCGTCGTTTTCGATAGAGTGCGCGAGAACTTACGAGTCGATTCGAAAGGCAAAGAAACATTTTCTGAAACAGTAGGCAAGTCAGTTACCCAGACCTTCGGCCGTTCAATAAACACATCCTTGACCATCTTCCTCGCCCTTGCCGCTTTGTATTTCATCGGCGGAGAATCCACCCGCGACTTTGCCTTCGTTCTCCTCGTTGGTGTTATTGTTGGAACATACTCATCAATCTTCGTCGCCTCACCGCTTCTTGTTACTCTTGAAAAATTACAGAAGTAAACTTCCAAATTTGGCCATTTCTCATGTTGGATTTTATCTAAATTGTGAAAGTTTTTGAATTCACTTGACACTATATAGGGTATTGTGCTATAGTTAGAAACGGGACAGCATCCTCTGAGGGAACGGCGACGAACAGTAACAAACCCCGCCCGGGTGGGCCAAGAGGCTCACCACCGCGGCGGGTTTTCTTGTTGTAAAAATTTCTACTATCACTTGGCGGCTTAGCCGCCAAGTGATATGATTTAGGTATGAGAAAGATAGAATTTGGGATTGATGAAGTTTATCATGTCTTTAACCGAGGAGTCGATAAGAGAAAAATTTTTTCAAACAAAAAAGATCTCGATAGGTTTTTTGAAAGCATGATCGCTTTTAATTCAATCAAACCTATTGGTAGTTTATTTGAACAAGGTTTTCAAAAGGAAGAAATCAAAAAACCACTTGTTGATATTATTTCTTATAACCTCTTACCTAACCATTTTCATCTTATTTTAAGAGAAATCAGGGAGGGAGGAATAAGTGAATTTCTTAAAAGACTTACCGGTGGCTATACTTGGTATTTTAACAATAAAAATAAAAGATCCGGTTCGTTGTTTCAGGGACCTTTTAAAGCTAAACATATAGATTCAAATGAGTATCTACTGCATGTTAGTGTTTATGTAAATTTAAATGACAAAATACCACTTGGCGGCTTAGCCGCCAAGTCGGGAGATTTAACAAAATCTAGTTGGAAAGAATATTTAGGCGATAATAAGGAAAGTGTTTGTAAGAAAGATATTATTTTAGAGCAGTTTAAAAACATAGCAGATTATAAAGAATTTGCCCTATCATCTTTAGATGATATAAAGTTAAACAAAGAAGAGTATAAAGATTTGGAGGAATGAGCAGTTCACCAGACCACTCACAGTGACTCACTTAGCGGTGGCACCGCCAAGTGAGTCACATAGTAGGAACCTACTCATTAATCTTCGTCGCTTCACCGCTTTTAGTAACACTTGAAAAATTGCAGAAGAAAGGCTAAACTCTCATTTAGAGTATTGTTCAGAAGAGGTGACTCATGGTGATTCGATCGGACTCCGCCATTGACGAGATCGAAAAGGTCTTTAGATGGCGAATAGACGCACAAGAGCGCTGGTCAAGAGACGGTTGGGGTCCTCGAGGACAGCACGAAATACAGAGGGAGCTGGACGCGGAAGGGTTCGAGAGGATTCGGAAGCTCCTTCGCCAGCACGGATCCCTACGGGTCTGATGACCCCTCGACGCAAGGCCAAGGAACCCTGCGTCGGTGGGTTTTTTGGTATAAAATTGTTGCTTGACTTGCATTTGAAAATGACTATACTGTACAGGTGCTCTGAAAGGAGCATTTTATGTTCGTTGACATTCATCCGCACACCAAGTTTGCCATTGCTTTTTATGTCCTGCCAACATGTTTACCTAGATGTGAATTATGGTAGTGATATTAAACAATGGTGCTATTTTTTTGAAAAAGCAAGACGATGGCAAACTTGGTGTGCGGATAAAAATGAATTAAAGTCCAAGCGTCACAATAAGCGCTTGGCAGAACGTATTTATTCCGCCTCAACGGCGGACCCGCCGAGGAGGCGGGGTGCAAGAAACCAAAAGTTTCTTAAATATGATTCCGGAAAAAATCAATAAAAACATATAAAAGAATTCATCTGTCACGCAAGCCAGCATAAAAATAAATTTGTAAATAACCACATTTTTTACTCCGACAAGTGAGGAGCGCATGGGAGAGTAATCTCTCACACAGCGTCCGAGCGCCGTCGAAGCAAAGAATGCGAATAGCATTCTTTATTTTGTTCCGTTCATTATAAGATTTGATCAATTTTTTATAAAGGGTCAGCAAAGCGAGTCTGAAAAATTTATTTTTCAGACGAGCGCGCGCCCCCTTTATATCAAAGATACCAATCTTTGATAAGAGTTTGATCCTAGCTCAGGATGAACGCTGGCGGTGTGGATAAGGCATGCAAGTCAAGGGGGCGCATCACATTGAGTACAATGTGAATTTAAAATTTTTACTTTAAAATTTAAAAATAATGACTAAATGTTTTAATTTTAAAAATTAATTCATTAAAAATTAAGTTTAAATTCTAAATTCTAAATTAAAAATTCGCATCGCGCGCAGCGTGATGCGTCACCGGCGAACGAGGTAGTAACACGTGGGTACATACCCTGAAGTCAGGAATAACCAGTCGAAAGATTGGATAATACTTGATGTGATCTTCGGATCAAAGTCGCAAGACGCTTTAGGAATGGCCTGCGAAGTATCAGCTAGTTGGTAGTGTAATGGACTACCAAGGCTATGACGCTTAGGGGGAGTGAGAGCTTGGCCCCCACCGATGAGACTGAGACACGGCTCATACACCTACGGGTGGCCGCAGCCGAGAATATTCGACAATGGACGAAAGTCTGATCGAGCGACACCGCGTGATGGATGAAGACCCTAGGGTCGTAAACATCTTTTATGAGGGAGAAAGTTTATTGATAGTACCTCACGAATAAGGGGTTTCAAAACTCGTGAAATGTGGGTTAAGCACCCACTTCCATTTGAAACTTAAAAATTCGTAATTACCGTGCGCGACTTAGGGCCGTGAGGTTCTAAGCAAATTCGGCTTATATGCTGGAAATCTGTAAAGACTGCGCCAAACACTTTTAAAAAAAGTGCGAGGTCCTTGACAGACAATCAGCAGGGAAGTCGGTATAATTAAGTAGTGAGTTTAACAAACAGACAAAAGGAAATAATAGTAGGCACTTTGTTGGGTGACGGATACTTGGAACATGATGGTTTCAAGGCGAGTAGATTGCAGATAAAGCAATGTGATCGCAAAAAAGATTATGTTTTTTGGCTCTATAACGAGCTGAAAAATTTAGTCAGAACTCCACTCAAACAAAGGAAAGATAACCAGCAATGGTATTTCAGCACCAGATCTCTAGTAGAGTTGGATTTTTTTAGAAGTCTTTTCTACGGATTTGGGAAAAAAGCTGTACCATCTATTATAAAAGAATTACCATTTTCTTCTCTTAGTCTTGCAGTCTGGTTTATGGATGATGGGTCGTTGGATTATAGAGTAAAATACCATTACTCCTTTTCCTTCAGCACTGATTCATTCAATGAGCCAGATGTAAAACTTTTGACAGAATTATTATTTGAAAAGTTTGATATAAAATCAAACATTCAGATGGTGGTTTCTCGAGGAAAGAAATATGTAAGACTGTATGTCGGTAAAGACGGAAGAGATAATTTTCTCTCTGTCGTAAGGCCTCATATTTTGTCCTGTTTTGATTACAAACTACCTCCGATTATAATTGACCCCTCAGAGACTGATCTTGAGAAAGTGAAGACTTTCAACACAGTGAGATAGAGAGATTTTTTTAAATCTTCTATAAGACGCCGAACCCCTTCCAAATGTAAATTTGTCAGGGTGATGATATAGTCCAATCCTCTTAGTGATAGGAGAAAAGAAGGCCAGCAGAAGCGGTAATACGAGTACCCCGAGCGTTATCCGGAATTATTGGGCGTAAAGGGTGTGTAGGTGGTAGTGTTAGTCATTTGTTAAAACCCGAGGCTTAACCTCGGATCCGCGAATGATACGGCACAACTAGAGGATGGCAGGGATGTATGGAACTCATGGAGTAGGGGTGAAATCCGTTGATATCATGGGGAACACCGAAAGCGAAGGCATTACATTGGGCCACTCCTGACACTGAAACACGAAAGCGTGGGTAGCGAATGGGATTAGATACCCCAGTAGTCCACGCCCTAAACGATGACAACTAGCTTTTCGGAGTATCGACCCTCTGAGAGGCGTAGCTAACGCGTTAAGTTGTCCGCCTGGGTAGTACGACCGCAAGGTTAAAACTCAAAGGAATAGACGGGGACTTGCACAAGCAGAGGATTATGTGGTTTAATTCGATGGCAAACGAAGAACCTTACCAAGATTTGAAACCCAACTGAAGACAGAGAGAAATTTTTGTTGTCCCACAAGGACAGTTGGGCAGGTGATGCATGGCCGTCGTCAGTTCGTGATTTGAATTGTTCCCTTAAGTGGGGTAACGAACGCAACCCTCGTTGTCTGTTACACGTATCAGGCGAGACTGCCCAGCTTTTTGTCCGGTAGGACATAAAGCTGAATAAAGAATAACGAATATTGAATAAAGAATGAATGCAGAATACAAACTGTATTAAATCATTATTCATAATTCACGATTCATTATTCTCTTTTTGTTCGCTAGCGAACAAAAAGCTGGGAGGAAGGCGAGGATGACGCCAGGTCAGCATGTCCCTTTGATATCTTGGGCTACACACATAATACAATGGCGACTACAACGCGTTGCGACGCCGTAAGGCTGAGCCAATCGTAATAAAAGTCGCCCCAGTTCAGATTGGGGGCTGAAACTCGACCCCATGAAGTTGGATTTGCTAGTAATCGCGGGTCAGCTATACCGCGGTGAATACGTTCTCAAGTCTTGTACTCACCGCCCGTCAACTCAGGGGAGTTGGGAGTACCCGAAGTCCTGCATATGCAGGCCCACGGTAAACTCAATGACAAAGAGTAAGTCGTAACAAGGCACGGCTAGGGGAACCTGGTCGTGGAATAATTCAATTTGAAATACTTTTCGCTTTGCGAAAGGAAAGTCATATCAATCGCAAGAAAGATATGAATGTGTGTCGATTCCAGCCCCAGTTCTGAAACTAAATCTATAATGTCACGGAGTTTATAGTAGGTATAAACTTTGATAACAAAAATAATATTGGTATCAGAACTGGAGCTGGAGGACAATGATTGTCTCGTCCTAAAACAATCTGACACTTGGAAAGACAGGAATGAACGGAACAAAATAAAGAATGATATACCATCGTGTGGGACACGATGAAGTTGAAAGTTAAAAGTCCATAAAGTTTGTAAAGTAAATGTAACCACAAAAATACCGCTATAATAGGCGGTATTTTTGATGCCGAAGTCCTGTACTGAGCTTTGCTCTGGTGCGGGATTGACTTTATACTGGGAAGTGTTATATAATAATAGACGGAGGAAACATGAATCGATTTCGACAAGAAACTGGCCAGTCGGTTCCAAGACTGGTCGTCGTTATCGTTGGACTCGTTCTGGTCTATCTGGCGCTCAGCGCGTCAGAAGGGCCAGGACAGGATCCTGTGCCGACTGCTTTGCAGTTGGCGGTGGTTTTCCTGGGCGCCGATGTGGCGCTCATGGCGTGGTTTCGCCTCGATCAGCGCGTTGCGCGCTGGTGGCGGGGGATGACTCGACCGGACAACCCATATCGGTCGAAGATCATCACACCCAGATGACAGCGAGAACCGACGGTTTCAGGAGGGCGACACGCAGACAGCCAATGCGTGCCGCCCTTTTTCATTTGTGAAAAATGATTTTTTCTGCTATATTTTTTTAGTTAAATGCGCATGTAGTGAGGTTGGGGTGGGACCCAGCCGCAAGATCGGAGCGTGACGGCGCGAGGTGGGGTCACAGGTATTTTTCACCAGAAAAATACCTGTGACCAGTTGGTAGAGCAGTCGACCGACTCCTTACAGGAGCTGTACACCTTTTGGATCTTTTTCAGAAGAATAAAATTAATTTGCTTTGTGCGCGTGTAGCTCAGTTGGTAGAGCACTCGACTGATACTCGTGGGGTCCATGGTTCGAATCCATGCACGCGCACAAAGCACGGTAGTCTATTCTTTTGAAAAAGATCTCGAAAGGTCTTGCGAAAGTGTCTCACACTTTCTCACTCGTGGGGTCCATGGTTCGAATCCATGCACGCGCACTTTGAGCAGAATTTGATATAATATAAAATAAAACATCATGATAAATCGCAAATCCACATTTTTCCTTGGTATTTTTATTTTTCTCATACCTTTTTTGGGCTTACCTAGTTCTTGGAAAACAGCCTTGGTTGTTATTTGTGGTTTGATTCTAGTTTTCCTCTCGGTAAAAGTTATCCTACCAAGGAAAACTATCGCCAATAGAAGTAGGATGAAAAAAGAAAGATCAATACCCGTCTTTGTTGAAAGCTTGCCAACATATTCGATTGATAACTCGGAAACAAAAGAAACCCAGCCGGAGATAGAAATAAAATAGCATGTCCGGTAGTAGAAGTTGACATTGCGCCAAAGGCGCATAAAACAGCAAAAATAATAGATATGATAAAGCTGAAATTAACAACTTATAAATTTGAAATGGCGTCTTGCTTCTAAAGCAATGCTGTTTTCTACTACTGGGATGGTTAAACGCATTCTTAATAAACATGGCGACATAGTATTTCTATGTCTGGTTATTGTGTGTGTGGTACTGATTCTATTTTTGTTGCCAAGGATTCTCAGTAGTCACTATTTTTCTACAGCGGATGAAAAGGCTGTCTCTACCACAACTGCTAAAAAAATTATTTTTATACCTTCCTATGTTTCTACGCCAGAGCCAGTCAAGGGTATATATATGACAAGTTGGGTGGCTGGCACTCCGAGTTTACGGGCAGGACTAGTAAAGCTTATAGACGAGACAGAATTAAACACCCTTGTTATAGATATAAAGGATTATAGTGGCAAGATTGTTTTTCCAATCGAGGATAATCCGAAGTTGAAAGATCATGGTTCAGAGGAGGTTAGAGTAAAAGACTTACAGGATTTCATAGAGACGCTTCACAAAAAGCAGGTTTATGTTATAGGTCGTATTGCTGTTTTCCAAGACGAATATTTTGTAAAGCATCGACCAGACTTGGCTGTAAAAAATAAATCAGGGACGGCAGTCTGGAAAGACAGAAAAGGCATTTCTTGGATTGACCCAGCATCTCGTGAATATTGGGAGTATATCATCCTACTTACAAAAGAGTCTCGCAAAATCGGTTTTGATGAGATCAACTTTGACTATATTCGTTTTCCATCTGATGGAAATATGCAGGATATATCGTTTCCTCATAGCTCGACAACATCAAAGGCTATAGTTTTGAAAGAATTTTTTCAGTATTTACAGCACCAACTGATTCTCCCTATGTCCGACATAGGGGACATAGGGGACATAGGGGAGTCGAGATTAAAAATATCAGCGGATTTGTTTGGCATGACAACAACCGCTGTAGACGATATGGGCATAGGTCAGCTTTTAGAAAACACCTTGCCTTATTTTGACTATGTCATGCCCATGGTTTATCCATCTCACTATCCGCCGACCTTTGACGGTTTCAAGGATCCTGAAGCGCATCCCTATGAGATAGTATACTTTGCCATGAAATCGGCTGTGACTAGGGCGGAAGCTCTGGCCAGTACGACCCCAGTAGTAGACGGAGATACCGTCACTACGGGGCAGGCTGGACAAAGCGTGGTTGATTATAAAAACAAGCTACGCCCATGGCTTCAGGATTTTGGTTTGAAAATGGATTATGGTCCTGCGGAAGTAAAAGCCCAGATAAAAGCAACGAACGATGTGGGTTTGTCGTCGTGGGTACTTTGGTCGGCTTCAAACAAATATACTCAATCTGCTTTGAAAGCAGATTAATTTAGACTTTAGACTTTAAAATTTTTAAATTAAGTTTAAATTATAAATTTTAAATTAAAAATTGAGAGTGTTGACAGAGCCACTTATCATTTAATTCATCTTGTTGTATAATACAAAGCGATTATTAATTAAAAGTTTATTCCATAATCATGTCTCAAAAATTTAAAAAGGGTTTCACCCCAGTACCAGAGCGAAGCTCGGTACGGGGTTTCACGCTTATCGAGTTACTTGTGGTTATTGCCATCATAGGTATTTTATCTTCCATTGTTTTAGCATCACTTAACTCCGCCAGAGATAAAGCAGGGAATGCTGCTATAAAGGAAGATTTGCACGGACTTCGCAGTCAGGCGGAAATTTCTTATGACAACAACAATAATAATTATAGTACAGTCTGCGCCAACCAAAATGTTATAAATGCCATAAACAATGCTTTAATAGCGGGTAGCGATACTGGGACAGTGGCAACAAGATGCAACAATAGCGCAACCGCATGGGCAGCCAATGTAAAGTTGAAGACGGTTGAAGGTACTAGTAATTACTGGTGTGTGGATAGTACTGGAGTAGGAAAGGGGGAGGCTAATGAACTCGGTGGAGCAACCGTTTGTAGTTAATATTTTTATCTGCGACGAGAGAGGAGCGCGTGAATGTGTAATCACATTCACAGCGTCCGAACGAGGAGTAGCAATGGTAAAACCCCGCCCCTCTGGGGCGGAACAGGGGTCCAGGGCTTGCCCTGGGGTTTCATACCATTGATAGACTAAATCTGAACAAAATAAACCCTATTGTTAGAGTTTATTTTGTTTTTATTGTATAATGCAGTGAAATTATGGATCCCAATGCCATCACATATTTTGCTGAGACGGACGCCAGGAATAAGAAGATAAAATTTGGCATAAAGGCCAAGGATCGCTTGAAGCACGTCTACGTAATAGGCAAGACGGGTATGGGCAAATCGACCCTCCTCGAGAACATGGCTATTCAGGATATTCAGAACGGAAACGGCATAGCCTTCGTCGACCCTCACGGAGGAACAGCTGAGAAACTGCTCGATTATGTTCCAGAAAGCCGCGTAAAAGATGTGCTTTATTTTGCCCCGTTTGATTTGGAGTACCCCATATCTTTTAACCTCATCGAGGACATTGGGGCTGACAAAAGACACCTTGTGGTAAATGGCCTGATGTCCACATTTGAGAAAATCTGGGTCGACGCTTGGTCGGCTCGTATGGCATATATTTTGAACAACTCGCTTCTGGCTCTTCTGGAATATCCCGGATCGACACTCCTCGGCGTCAACCGAATGCTCTCTGATAAAGACTATAGGAAAAAAGTGGTGGACAATGTCAAAGATCCATCGGTAAAATCCTTCTGGGTGGATGAGTTTGCAAAATATACTGAGAGATTTGCCGCAGAGGCAACTCCGGCTATTCAAAACAAAGTAGGACAGTTCACCTCGAACCCTCTCGTTCGAAATATAATAGGTCAGCCGAAATCATCTTTTGACTTGCGCGAGATAATGGATAAGAAAAAGATTCTCATCGTCAATCTCTCCAAAGGTCGCGTTGGTGAGGGCAATGCAAACCTCATCGGTTCGATGCTCATAACCAAAATATATCTAGCAGCTATGTCGCGCGCGGATTCCTCCGAGTCACAGCTGGCCAACCTGCCAAACTTTTATCTCTATGTGGACGAGTTCCAGTCTTTCGCAAACAAATCATTTGCCGATATTTTGTCCGAGGCCAGAAAATACAAACTGAACTTGACTATTGCTCACCAATACATAGAGCAGATGGAAGAAGAAGTGAGAGACGCTGTTTTTGGTAACGTCGGTACGATGATTACTTTCCGAGTCGGTGCTTTTGATTCTGAAGTTTTGGAGAAAGAGTTTGCGCCGACTTTTGAAGCGGTGGATCTGGTTGGTTTGGGTTTCGCTCAGGTTTATTTGAAGCTTATGATAGACGGTGTTTCTTCCCAGCCTTTCTCAGCCACTACCTTGGGTCCTATTGCAAAGCCAGATATTAGCTTCAAGGATGCTGTTATCACATCATCTCGTGAGCAGTTTGGCCATCCTCGGGCGCAGGTGGAAAAGGAAATAGTGGATTGGCATGATTTGGGTACTGCAAGAGAAGTTAGGGACGGAAGTGCAGGGAGACCAAGGCCCGCCCTCCCTCCCGAGGAGGGAGTAGGCGGGGATAATCAAAATGTAAAACAGGTGGGAGAAAGACCGGAAGTACAGTTCAGAAACGAAGTACAAAAAGAAGATCCTGAGGCCACCAAAAAAGCTTTCATGCAAGCTGCAGAGGAGTTGCGCAAAAAGGAGGGTGAGGAGAGACAGTCCCAGCACCGGAGTGTCCCAGCTAGCAGAGCCGCAGTACCAGAGCAGAGCTTGATACACGGCAAGCAGTACGATATGAGGCAGGAAAGGCTAAAAGATAATTTCAATAAATCAGGAAACACTGTTTCTCTCTCAAGCCTGAAATCAGACAAGGACAAAAAAAATCCAACAAGAGAAAATATGTCCAGTTTAAAGGCGGCCCTTTCTAGTGTTATAAGTAAACCAAGAGAAAATCCTCAGAAGACGGAAATACAAACCAAATACAAGCCACAACCGCGACAATCAGAAAAGGTCTCCACAAAAGAAGTGCCAGAAGATGTCCTGCGCAATTTACTGAAATGAAGAAGATTCTTATTTTTTCTACAGCTTACTATCCTTTTGTTGGAGGCGCAGAAGTGGCAGTTAAAGAAATTACCGACAGACTTGGGTCTCCTTCGATGAACTCAGGACAAGTAGATTTTGAGTTTGATTTGATAACGGCCAGATTAAGAAAAGATTTACCTGACCTTGAGAAAATCGGTGCTGTAAATGTTTATAGGATTGGGTCTGGAAAACCAACATTGGATAAACTACTACTCCCATTTCGTGGGGCTTTAAAAGCTTGGCAATTGAACAAAAAACAAAATTATTTCTGCTTTTGGGCCATTATGGCTTCGTTCAGTAGTGGGGCGGGGTATATCTGTAACATCCTAAGATTTATCTCTGGTAAGAACAAGATACCAATAGTTTTATCTCTACAAGAAGGCGATTCTGAAAATTATTTGAAGTATAAATGGGGTGGACTGGTAGCTCTATCATGGCGATTGTCGCTCTGGCAAACGGACCATCTGACCGCCTTAAGTAACTTTTTATTGAAGCGAGCCGAGAAAAATGGTTACAAAGGTGAAACCACTCTTGTTCCAAACGGAGTTGATATTCCTTTTTTCTCACAGATAATAAAAGAAGAGACGAAACAAGAACTACGAAATCGCTCGGGTAAAAAAACGGGGGATATTTTTTTGGTTACATCTGGCAGATTAACGCAAAAAAATGCAGTAGACAGCATCATTTCTTCTCTAACTCATTTAACAGAAAATATTTCTCTCATAATTATAGGCAAGGGAACTGATGGTAAATTGGATGAAGGTTCACAACTACAAAAACAAGCTCGTGATTTAGGATTAGCAAATAGAGTAAAATTTTTGGGCTTCCTACCTCACGTAGATATGCCAAAGTATCTTTCTGTCTGCGATATATTTATTCGCCCCAGTCGTTCGGAGGGTTTTGGTAATTCCTTTATTGAAGCCATGGCGGCTAGACTTCCAGTTATTGCCACACCAGTTGGTGGTATTCCAGACTTTATAGATGACAAAGAAACGGGAGTTTTTTGTTCACCGGATAATCCGCAAAGCATTGCTCAGGCTGTAAAGCTGATTTTGGAGGATGGTACCCTCCGAGAGAGAATTATAGAAAAAGCCTACGCTCGTGTTGTAGAGCGTTATAGCTGGGATCATGTGGTCCAGGAGATGAAGGCTGTTTTTGACAAAATGACCTAAAAATCTAGAATACACATTGTTATGAAAATCTTTATTATTACAAGTATATATCCACCAGAAATAGGCGGTCCCGCCGAATATGCCAAGAATCTGGAAGAAGTCTGGCACAATGATGGCAACAGGGTTTCAGTAAAAATTTTTGGCAGGTTTAAGAAATTTCCTTGGGGAATACGTCACATCATATTTTTCTTCTATATCCTACCAGCTGTTTCCTCCGCTGATTGTATTTTCGCCTTGGATGCATTTAGTACGGGGGTGGTCCTTGTTGCTTCGAAACTCTTTTCTAAGAAAGTGGTTTTTCGTACTGGTGGTGATGTGTTGTGGGAACTCTATGTTAAAAGAACGGGGGATATGGTTACGCTTCCCGACTTTTACAAAACACGATTGGACAAATTGTCTGCCAAAGAAAACATAATATTTGGCCTGATGAAGTGGACACTAAAAAATCTTTCCGGTGTGATATGGAGTACAAAATGGCAGAGAGATATTTTTATGGAACCCTATGGGCTTCAAAAACAAAAGCATTTTATTGTGGAGAATTATTACGGTCTTAAAGTTCTTCCTCTCCCGCCTCAAGAAAAAAATTTTGTGGCTTCTGGTCGCAATCACAAGCTTAAAAATATAGAAGCCTTAAAGCGAGTTTTTGAGGATTCAACCGTAAAACAGTTAGGTGCCATTTTGGACATCAAGGCAGTTCCACCTTCGGAGTTTTTGGAGAAAATAAGAAATTCATATGCCGTGCTCGTTGCTTCTCTATCTGAAATTAGCCCAAACACGATTATTTCAGCAATCAGTGCCGGTAAGCCTTTTATCGTGACAAAAGAGAATGGTCTGTATGAGCGAATCAAGGATGTGGCTTTGTTCGTCGACCCCAAAAATCCAGAGGATATAAAAGCAAAAATTTTGTGGCTATGTAACCCAGAGAATTATGAAATCCAAAAGGAAAAACTAAGTTCTTGGGATTTTGTCCATAGCTGGGAGGATATCGCTCGAGAGTATTTGGAAGTTCAGGCTTCAATAAAATAATTTCAATATGAAAGTCATATCCATCGGCACAGACAGAAAAGTTTTTGAAGAAGAAAGCCAAGTTTTTGGAAGGAACGTGGAGTATGCTTCTAAAATGGATGAGTTGCATATCGTGGTTTTTACTCTAAAAAGAGAGGGATTGACTGCAAAGAAGATAGGTAACCTTTATTTATACCCTACAAACTCTTTTTCGGAGTGGCTGTATGTATGGGATGCGTTAAGACTTTCTAAAAATTTGATTTCTCAAAGGGGACTTTTAAAAAACACTGTTATTTCGACTCAGGATCCCTTTCAGTGCGGATTTGTCGGAGTTAAACTTGCCAAAAGATTTCACTTACCGCTACAAGTTCAGGTTCACACGGATTTTCTCAGTCCTTATTTTTCAAAATCTTTTTTCAATAAAGTGAGAAAAATAATTGCTTCATACGTCATACCTAGGGCCAGCTCTCTTCGTGTTGTGGGTGATATGATAAAAAATTCCATAGAGAAAAAATTTTCCAACCTAAAAATTCCCATTAATGTTTTACCTATATTTTTTGATGTGGAGAAAATGGCTCACTTGTCAACCTCGCAGGTTGACAAGTCGTTAAATTTCCCTCAGCTCAAGTTCACTGTTTTAATGGCTAGTCGTTTAACCAAGGAAAAAAGAATTGATGTGGCTCTGTGTGCCTTCAAAAAAGTGCTAGAGAGTTTTCCCTATGCTGGGCTTGTTATTGCCGGAAGCGGTCCGGAAGAAAATAATTTGAAAAATCTGACAAAAGAGTTGGGTTTAACTTCCGCTGTTGTTTTTCTGGGTTGGCGAGACGATTTGCTGTCTCTATATAAAAGCGCAAATGTTTTTCTGCTTACATCGGAGTATGAAGGATATGGGATGGTTTTGGTAGAAGCGGCACTTTCCAGTTGTCCTATCATTACGACCAATGTTGGAATTGCTCAAAGTGGTATTTTTGTAAACGGCGTGAATTCTTTTGTTTGTCCCGTGGGAGATGTAGATGCCATTGCTCGGGCTATCCTAGAGCTTATAACAGACAATGCAAAGAGAGAGTTGTTCAAATGGAAAATGCAGGATAGTATTAAAGAGAAGATGATTTCCAAGGAAGAATATATGGCTAGTTATATAGCTTTATTGCAAAATTTACTCAGAAAATGATGGAATATATAAATAATCTTATTTATTACTTTACCAAGCACGTTGTAGTGCGCTACGTTATATCTGGAAGTTTGGCGGGACTAACTACAATACTTGTCCTCTATATCTTAAACGGTTTCTTAGGTTGGTACTATCTCCTGTCGTCTGTTTTGGCCTATCTCTCGGGTTTCGTTATAAGTTTTTCTCTGCAAAAATTTTGGACATTTCGAAGTCATGGGGAGGCAACTTCCAAGCAACTGTTCATGTATCTAGGGTCTTCTCTTTTTGGTTTGGTTTTAAATACAATGCTAATGTACATTTTTGTTGAGCACTTGTTTGTCTCCCTTCCTGTAGTTCTCAAGTTCAGGGTGCTTATTTCTGAATTTGTGGTTGGGCTTTTGGTGGCTTGTGTCACGTTTTTTATTTCGCGCAATATTATTTTCAAGTATAAAAAACCATCATTATGAGACTTCTTATTTTTACACAAAAAGTTGATAGAAACGATTCGGTTCTAGGCTTTTTTCATAACTGGATAATTGAAATAGCAAAAAAAGTAGAAGAAGTTCAAATTATATGTTTAGAAAAGGGTGAATTCGATTTTCCAAAAAATGCGAAGGTTTATTCCTTAGGAAAAGAAAAAGGAGTTTCTAAACTCCGTCGTATAATTAATTTGTATAAGTATTTGTGGATTATCCGAGGGTCGTACGATAAAGTTTTTGTTCATATGAATGAAGAGTACGTTTGGCTTCTTGGTCTTTACTGGAGAATTATTGGAGTGCCAGTTTATATGTGGAGAAATCATCCCAGAGGGGCATTTCTCACTCGCGTTGCTGTTCTTTTTTCTACGAAAGTGTTTTGCACATCCACCTCTTCTTTTACAGCCAGATTTAAAAAAACGGCTATTATGCCTGCCGGCATAGATACAAAAATATTTAGGGTGGTTGATGGAGTAGTGAGAAAAAAATACTCAATCTGTATGATTGGTCGCATAAGTCCTGTAAAACACATAGAGCTTGGACTAGAAGCGTTTGGCAGACTGGTTGCTTCAGGATCTCAAGCCTCTCTTAATATTATCGGTTCGACTGTGGAAAGAGATATTGAGTACTACGACAAACTAAAGGAATATGTTTTAGAGCATAATTTGTCCAATAGCATCAGTTTTACATCCGCGGTTACCCCTGACAAATTAGCGGAAATCTATAGTAGCTATGAAATATGTCTCAACCTGACAGAATCGGGCTCTTTTGATAAAACTATCGTCGAGGCGACTGCTTGTGGTTGTATTCCTTTAGTTTCAAATACATCTTTGCGGAGTCTTCTGCCAGAAGCTTGTATTACAGAAGCAACGTCAGAAGAAATTGCTAAATCCATAGAAAGACTTCTTGATGCTCACAGCCAGATGGAAACAGTAGAAAAGCTAAAGCCTTTTGTAGAGTCCCAGAGCTTAGATTTGCTAGTCAAGAGACTATTTGAAGAGATGGCATAATGGACTTTTTCTGGGCTCAAAAATAGTGTATAGTGGTATATTATGAATTCCAATACAGAGCTATCTATCGTGGTACCTCTTTTCAATGAAGAAGAAGTTCTGCCTTTGCTTTTATCTGAATTAAGCAAAGTTTGCGATTCTACAAAAAAAAGCTACGAGATAGTTCTAATTGATGATGGCTCACGCGACAAGACTTGGAGACTTATGCAAGAAGCTTCAGAAAGAAATTCAAAAATAAAAGCTGTAAAGTTTTCTCGAAACTTTGGCCATCAGTCTGCTTTCGGCGCAGGTATAAATCTTGCCTCGGGTGACATGGTTATTACTATGGATGGTGACTTGCAACATCCTCCACATCTAATTCCGGAGTTTATTAAAAGAGCAGAAGCGGGGAATGACATTGTCATAGGAGAAAGAACCAAAAACGAGCAGAACTCTCCTTTACGAGAAATAACTGGTACTCTTTTCTACAAATTTTTAAGCGCCATTACAAATCTGGAATTCAAAAATGTTTCTGACTTTGCTCTGTACAAAAGATCCGTGGTAGAAACTCTGAAAAGTATGCCGGAAAAGGAGCGATTTCTACGAGGTATGGTTCAATGGGTTGGCTATAAAAAATCCTACGTTCCTTATGTGGTCGAAAGTCGAAAAGCGGGGAGCGCTAAATACACAGCTAAAAAGTTGTTTGGTCTTATTATGAGCGGTGTAACATCTTTCTCCGCTTTTCCTTTGCGTTTGGCTTTTTGGGTCGGTTCTTTCGTTTTCGCTTTTAGTATCGTATTTTCCGGATATGTAGTCTGGGACCACTATGCAAATCCAAGTCCATTTCTTGCTGGTTGGGCTACGCTCGTCATACTGGTTTTGTTTTTTGGCAGTATCCAACTGATAGTTCTTGGTATCGTCGGCGAATATTTGTATAAAATGTTCAATGAAGTGAAAGGAAGGCCTCCTTATATAGTTTCGGAAACTCGGAATATTAATGATTCCAAATAATTTATTTATTGTGGCGGATGACTTGGGACTCCACCCATCTCTCAATGACGGGATAGTTTTTCTTCTTAAAAATGGCAACATATCTGGCGTCTCTTTAATGCCCAATGGAGAAGCTTTCCAAGACGCCATAGAAAAACTAAAAACACTGGAAAACCCATTAATCGGAGTCCATTTTGTTTTGGTTGAGGAGAAGGCCACTGCTCTGGAAAGACTTTGGAAAAACCATAAAACTTTTTTTCTAAAATATATTTTTGGGCTTGTGAAACTGACAGACGTAGAAAAAGAGCTAAGAGTTCAGATGGAAGTCTGTAAACGAGCTGGTGTAAAAATCTCTTTTATAAACAGCCATCAACATCTACATCTTCTACCAAAAATTATGGACATAGTTGTAAATCTAGCAAAAGAAAATAATATAGATTATATTCGCACCGTTTCCGAGCCATTTACTATGAAGGGTGGACTGTTTCGAGGATTGGAGTCCCTGTTTTTATCGTTTCTTTCTGCTAAAGCTCGGAGAAAAATAAAAAAAGCTGGGCTCAAAACAAACGATATTTTCATTGGATTTTTAGGAGCAAGTAATTTACAAAAACAAGACATTGATTTGGCAAATAGTTTGGCAGAAAAATATCCAGAAAAAAATGTAGAACTAGGTTGTCACCCCGGATTTGAAAACCCTAACCTTATAGAAAAATACAAACAATGGGGGAGATATAATTGGCAAAATGAACTGGAATTACTAAAAAGAACACAAAACAATGGTTAGCGGAAAAAAAGTTATTGTGGTTATGCCGGCCTATAATGCCCAAAAGACGGTAAAAATAACGCTGGATGCTATTCCTCGGGAATTTGTGGACGATGTTATCCTTGTTGATGATGCAAGTAAAGACAGCACGGTAGAAGTGGCTCGAGGCCTAGGGCTTAAAACATTTGTTCATCAAAAAAATCTCGGTTACGGCGGTAATCAGAAAACTTGCTACCAAGAGGCTCTGAAACTAGGGGCTGATATTGCTGTTATGGTTCATCCGGATTTTCAATATGATCCTGTCTTCATTCCGGAAATGGTGCAGCTTTTGGCGAATGATAAAGGAGATGCCGTTTTTGGCTCTCGGATGAAGATTAAAGCTAACGCTTTGAAAGGGGGGATGCCTTATTGGAAGTTTGTTGCCAATATATTTTTAACTATGATAGAAAATATTATTCTGGACAATCATCTAACAGAGTATCATTCCGGATTTCGAGCTTATAATAAAAAAGTGATGCAACTGCCGCTCAACCTAAATTCCGATAACTTCGTCTTTGATACAGAGATCATTGTTCAGATGAAAATAGCTGGTCTCCGGATAAAGGAAATTCCCATATCAACTAAATATTTTCCCGAAGCCTCCCAGATTCGTTTATGGAAGAGTATTGAATATGGTCTGTCGATACTAAATGTTATGAGAAAGTATATATTTTGGAAATATGGGATAAGAAGTTACAAACAGTTTGAAATTAATTAGAATTGAAATGACAATAAAAGAATTTGTTTTAAAAAATAAATATCAGTTGATAATTTTATTATGCGGAATTCTTGCGATTTTTGTTTCCTTTTTCTATATAGGATATAGTTCAGAGCTTGGCAGTGATGCCACTGAATTCAAACAAGCCTCTGAATTTTTGTCTTCCGGAAGCGTAGTTTCGCCTCAAATATTAATAAATAGAGTTTTAACTTCGCCCTTGTTTCTTCGGGCCTCGCTCTTGGTAGATCTTTTTACGAAAGACATAAGAGTTAGTTTTTCTATAGTTAATGTTCTCTTTTATTTGATGCTTATAATAGCTTTTTACCATTTAGTTTTGGAAATCTACAAAGAGGAGAAAGTGGCGCTTATTTCCACGCTTTTGGTTGTTTTTAATTATTATGTGATAGATCCCGGTAATGCTCATTTGGCCGACATGTCTGGCTGGTTTTTTCTTATAATCTCGACTTATTTTGCCGTTAAATATTTTAATACTCCAAATAAGAAATTTTATTTTTTATCAATATTATTTTCAGCCATAGGAGTTTTATTTAAAGAGTACGGCGGATTGGCCATTATTAATCTTGGGCTTCTGATTATTTTGTCGGATTTTTCTTGGAGAGAAAAGATTAAACAAGTTATAGTTGCGAGTTTGCTATTTATAATTCCACTCCTCGGATGGCATATTTTTGCTTATTTTAAATATCACATTACATATTTTGATAAATTTAAATATGTCGAAGCTATTTCTTCTGCGCCAGGGTATCAAAGTAAAAGCTTGATCATTTTTATAAAAATCTTAGGATGGCTATTTTCCGTTGGCTGGATTGCATTTCTGTACGGTTTTTGGAAAGAAATTGAAATAAAAAATAAAAATAGACTGAAGATTGTGATTGCTTGTTTTCCTGCAACAATGACATTTCTTATTTGGCCGGCGATCACTGAAAGACTGGCGGTTATTTTGCTGTTTTGGCTTGCTCTGATAGCGGGTTTTGGTCTATCAAAAATTAGATGGTACGTCCTCTATCCATTTTTACTGACTTATATTTGGTTTAATTGCAATATAAAGATTTTGATAGCCATGATTAATCTGCCTTTCTAGATCAAGTTGTATTTAACAAGCAAGTCAAAGTAGGGAATTTTGTTTCTTATCTGATCCAGCACAATACTATATTTACTTATGGCCGTTTCTTTGAGCTCCGGAAATTTGTTTTTCAAATCTTCAACCATAAAGTCTCTTATAGCCCACATAATGTCTCTCTCTTTTTGATTTGCCGGCGTGTAAACGTCTTCAACCAATCCTATGTCAACCGAGAAAAATTTTCCTGTAGCCAAAAGTTTACTAGCCTCACCTTGGTCCACAGAAAATGACAGGAAATTCTGTTGAGACAAGTCAATATAAACACGGCTTCTCTTCTGTCTTATGGTAAATATATGATGGAGGTTGTAGGGGTTAAGTCCAATAGTCTCCAGAGCTTTCTTGAAGTCACCCCTTTCTGCTTTATCCACCAACTTGAGGAGAGGAGCCATGTCATCTCTGGTTGCATTTTTCTGGCTCAAAACGTTTGTCTCTACTTTGAATTTCAGCTCTGTTCGCAAGTCGAACTGTCCCATAGGCGTAGCTTTTACTTGTACCAGTTCGCGCCCACTTTTCGGGTCTTCAGCATTTGTTGTGTTTATCCTAGAGCGGTATCTCGCACTGTTCTGGGATTTATCAAGGTCTAGATTTGAGGTATCGTAGTATTCATCTGTAAACTCGCTTACGTCCATTTTGTTTTCTCCTGTTATGTTTAGGTCCGGAAATCTCTGTTTCATCAAATCCATATGATCAATATAAGTGTCACGCAAGTATTGATAAACTTTATCAGCTTGTTTCTGAGGAATAGAAAGAGTTATTTGGCTATCCACTCTTGCCGCGTTTATTCCATAGCCGGCTGCGTGGGTATTCTGGTTAAATCCAAAAGTCTCTTCGACTAAGACATTTTTTCGCTCTGGATATGGTTTAACTCCCAGAATATAAAGAAAAGAGAGCGTGATAACAATTAGTAAAATGGCGACAGCAGAGGATTTCATGTCGTCTAAATTATACAGAATGAAGGCTTTATGTCTATGTTCCAGCCTTATTGATTAAATGAGATTTTGGTCTATAATGGTTGCTGTTTATGAAAAAAGATCTATCAAAGCGTCCACTCTATGTACTAGGGGCTATTTTTCTAGTTGGCGCTATCTTGGCTACAAGCCTTGTCATTGTCGCCATGCGGGATTACAGTCTACGTCTTCGGCTTCTCCATAATCCAGCCATCCAATATTTTAAGCATTCATATAACTCGTTTCGTAAGCTTTCCGATATAGTATTTCTACCTTATCTTTTTGCAGAGTCGAACCTGCCGGTGTATGACCTAAATGTTTCTGTAAATAACACCATGAGCATGAACGAAGCTCTATCACCCGATCCTATTTCAGGGAGGATGACCGATGATAACGCCCCCTACGTCAAGGCTCTTTTTGAAGACAAATCGATTGGTTTTGTAGATACCATCGATTTGAGATACCGCGGACAGGAGGCTAACCACTGGAACAGCCTCCAGAAGTCTTATCGTATAAGATTTGACGATAAAAATTTATGGGGTGGGAAGCGTCTAGTCAATTTTATAATTCCTTATGACAGGTTTTACTATATAGAGCCTATGAATATGTATAGAGCAAAGAAGTTTGGTCTTATCGATGTACCGATGAAGTTTGTTAGACTAAATCTCAATGGCACAGACAATGGTGTTTATCTGATGTTTGAGCAGTGGTCGCCGGAATTTTTGGAGAAGAAAGGCTTGCCTCAAGGAAAAATATTCTCCCTTGCTGACGGAGTTTACCACGCCACGAAACTTTCCGACTACGTTAATACATTCGACGAAAAAGGTGATGTAAAAAAAGAGGAACTAGCTGAACTTTTTTTTCTCCGAGACAAATCCGATGTCAGCACTTTCAAAAGGAAATTACCTCAGATCATGGATATGGATAAATTGTACCACTGGAACATACTCAATATTCTGGCCAGAAGCAATCACCAGAACGAGGCCGACAATCTTCTTTTGTACTGGAATGATGTTACTCTAAAATTTGAGATGATTCCGTGGGATATAGAGATATATCCTCCAGAGAATCCTTACACCGATTCCGTTTCTCTTCTTATGAAAAGAGTTTTGTCGATTCCGGAATTTCGGGCAAGACGGGACGAGCTCTTGAGGCAATATATAGAAAATCCCAAGAATTTGGAGGATGACCTAGCTTTTTATGATAAGCTAGAGAAAGAAACCAAGATCGATTTTCTGAAAGATAACAGTAAGCTTCAGACGGATTTCACTTATCTCTCTAACATAAAAAAATACAGGCGCTTTGTCGCTCTCGATTTCGAGAAGGCTAAGGAAATACTCTCTTTGCCAAAAGACTATTATGGAGATGGACACTAAAGCACAAAATAAAAAAGAGGACAAGAAAGAAGAAGAATTTGCCCGTCTGGAATTTAAATATGTTCTCGATCCACTTATTTACATGCAGGTGAGGAGCTTCATTGAATCCATAGGTTTGGAACATGATAGGTCTGTATTGGGCGGACTATACACAGTCACTAGCATATACTTCGACACTATCGGATTGGACGACTACTATGACACCGCTGGGGGATTTTTAGATAGAAAAAAACTGCGCGTCAGAATCTATGACCGTGAGTTTGATAGCAAGAAAGAAATCCATTTTGAAGTCAAGAACAAACACGATATGTTTATTTTGAAAGACAGGGTGACTGTTGTGGGAAAAGAATGGCAGGATCTTCTGCGTGGAGACTTCAGAAAATTCTCGAAAGTCTTTGACGGCTTTATCTTAAGCGAAGGCAGAACACCAACCGTTATTGTTCGTTATGAAAGAGAGGCTTACGATTCTTGGTTTCATGGGCGAGTTCGTCTTACTTTCGATAGGAAGATAGAGGCCATACGACCGGATTCCCTTGTCCATATAGACGAGTTATGGTACGATGTAAATCCGGTATACGAAGAATACGCCAACGAATACACCTCTTCCCCTACGGTTTTGGAGATAAAGTTCGGGGACAAACTTCCGTGGTGGTTTTCTTTCATGGTCAGGAAGTTTGACTTACAGCGCAGCGTTTTTTCAAAATATTCGAGATCGATTGATGCCCTTTATAAGCACGACCCGCTCCCAAGATAATTACAAAAATAAAAAAATATAGAGAATATGACTAACCCATTGGATTTTTACAATTTTACTGGCACAGAATTTTCAGCCGCTCTGGTCGTGTTTAACTTAGGATTATCGTTTCTTCTCCAACTTGTTATAGTCTGGGTCTATAAAAAAACTCATCGCGGACTTTCCCATTCCCAATCTTTTCTTTTTACTCTGGTCATCATAGGAGTTCTTGGCACGGTTGTTCTTATGGTTGTCCGAAATAACTTGGTTGGCGCCTTCGCTCTCCTTGGCGCTTTTTCATTAATCCGTTTTCGAACAATTGTTAAAGAAACTCGAGATGTGGCTTTCGTCTTTTTTGCTCTGGCTATGGGGGTTGCTGTAGGAACAAACAACTACTCTATTGCTCTCATTGCAACCTTCTGTATTTCGGCCATGATACTCTCTCTTTCCAAATACGGCTTTGGTCTTATAAACAAAGAGGGCAGTCTGGGATATGTTCTGACTATGGAAACCAGCCGAGAGTTTTCGGCGGAGGCCATGAAAGAAAAGCTGTCATCCTATTCCATTTCCGAGATGCTCCATTCAAAATATAAACAAGGTGTCGGAGGGCACTACGCCTTCTCTGTCCATTTCAGGGATTCCTCCGGCTTAAATAAACTTTCTGAAGATTTGAAGAAAACTTCAGGCATTGAACATTTTGAGTTCATAACCTCAAAAAATAGTGTTGAGTATTAATCTTGATTACGATGCAACAGGTCAAAGATTTTTTTGCTAAAAAGGAATGGTTTTTTGTTGCTTGTCTTGTTCTGGTCTTCATACTGATTCGCCTCTCTGGAGTTCATTTGCCTCTACATCAAGATGAGTATAAATGGCCTATTGTGGTCAATCCAGCCAACACAAGTGGCATATCTATTCCTCATCCGCCGCTTTCCGAGTTTATCTATCGTATGGCGGGGGAAATTGTCGGATTCAACGTTAATTTTCGGTTCGTCCCGCTGTTTTTTGGATCAATAAATCTGATTCTTTTGTTTTATCTGGTTAAAAGTTTGTTTGGCAAAAAAGAGGCTGTGGTGGCGTCTTTGATTTGGATTTTCTCTTATTTTTCTGTTCTGGCTTCTCTTATGGTGGATACGGACGGGGAGATTTTGCCTTTCTTTTTTCTGCTTTCACTTATCGCTTATTACAAAACCCGCATCTCTACGGGCAGAAAACTGTACATATGGATGGCTCTGCTCGTTATTTTCTGCATCCTCGGATTTATGGTCAAGGTTAGTTTCATCATTGCTATTGGAGCTATTGTAGCTGACTTTTTGTGGGACAGGAGAAAAAATATAACCAAAAAAGAGGCTCTGAAATATATAGGTTTCGGAGTTTTAGCTATTATCGCTCTGGCTATACTTTTAGCCGCTGCTCATTTCGCTTTCTCTTTTTTTGATTTGTCTAAGGCTCTTGTTTACTGGGAGCACTTTATCATAAGCAAGCGGGATTGGTTTCAGATATTTATACAGTGTGTTAAGGCTTTGCTCTACTCCTCTCCGTTTTTAGTTCTCCTTCCGTTTTTTGGTGAAAAAGAGGATTTTTCAAAGGTCAGGGTATTTGTCTTCTTTCTTATTTTGGCCTTTATTTTTTACATAGTATTGTTTGACTTCTCCATAGGGGCCTTGGACAGATATTTTCAGCTTCTTATACTGCCACTATCTGTTTTCTCTTCCATAATCATAGTTAAATCTTTTGAACCCAAACCCGCTCGAGCAAAAGAGTTTTTGCTTCTGGGCTCTGCTGTTGCTCTAATTTTTATTTTACTTCAATCCTTACCTCATTTTGTTCCTGCTCTCCACCCAAAATCCGAATGGATAAGTCGAGTGATTAGTCTCCGGTGGAACTTCGTCTATCCTTTTTCCGGCGGTTCTGGCCCTTTAGGATTTTATGTTTCCTTTTTGTTTATGGCACTCTCTTGGATTGTCACGTTTTGCTCTCTTGTCCTTGCCAAAATAAAACCAAACTATAAAACTCTTTCAATTATGTTTCTTATTCCTATTGGTGTTGCTTACAACGGCATTTTTATTGAGGAATATTTAGTTGGTCTGTGGAATGGTCATGCTCCGACTTTGGTTACTCACGCAGTAGAATTTATTAAAAATGACTCAGATATAAAATTTGTCACGGTTTACAACGACAATGGTGGCAACGAGATTATGGACATCGGCAAGTATCGAAAGCGACTTTATTTTGATCCCAAACTCAATCAGCAGAAAAAAGTTAGAAGTTTTAATGAATTCAAAGAGTATTATTTTGTCTTGGATGTGCCCAGACTTGATCCAACCAGTTTCTACCAAAAGTATTTTGACTCTTGCCAAATAGTCTATAGTGAAGTTGATAAAAAAATGACTTCTATTATTTATGATTGCAGATCTGCTCCAGATATAAGTCTCTAAATAGGGAATTCCAAGCCGGTTTCTTTTTGCTTTTTTCGTGTTAATATGACCAGATGCAAAGAATTTATCCGCACACCAACATTGCCATTGTTCTGCTTTTTCAATAATTACTCTGATAGATTTTGATAAAACATGACAGAAACAAATAATATGGGTATTTCCGAGCAGAACATAAAAAGAGATGGCAATGTTGGTGTGCGGATAAAAATTCTCTTTATTATAGGCAATTTGGACGTCGGGGGAGCGGAAAAGCTTATAATCAATCAGGTTAAAAACATAGATAAAAACAAGTTTGTACCTCACTTGTGTACACTGTTTCCTTATGGAGACAATAATTATTCCGAGGTTTGGAAGGAACTCTCAGATATTCCATATCACAGATTTAATTTCAAAGGCCCGTATGATGTTTTTAGCTGGATAAAAGTGTGGTCTATTTTACGTAAGGAAAAATTTGATATATTCTGTTGCCACTTGTTTGAGTCGAACTTTATTATTCGAATACTAAATCTTTTTGTAGGCAGAAAACCAGTTTTCATTTTTGAACATAATGTTTATTTTAAAAAACAATGGTGGAAGATTTTAGCAGACAAGATATTGGCCAAGAAAACATCCAAAATATTTGTCGATTCTCACGCTATTTTAAACTTTACTTCGGATCAGGAAAATATAGACAAGGATAAATTTGCAATCCTGCCCTATCCTATCGAACTATTGGGAGATAAGACTTTTGATTTGGCTAAAATAAAACATGATCTTGGATTACCCGACAATGCTTTTATCATCGGAACGGTAGCCCGTTTCGTTGAGCAGAAAGGCCTACCATATTTTATACAAGCTGCCGCTAAAATTTTGGAAAAAACCAAGCGTGAAGATATTTATTTTCTCCTTGTTGGCTACGGCAAAATGGAGCTAGATTTACGCATGATGGTGGATGACCTAAAAATAAATTCTCGATTACTCATTAGTCCTCCGAAAGACATAAAAGAAATTTTGCCTATTTTTGATATATTTGTTGTTCCATCTTTGTGGGAAGGTCAGCCAATCGCCATGTTGGAAGCCATGGCCTCAGGTCGCTCGGTTGTGGCAACAAAAGTCGGCGGTATTCCTGAAATATTGATTGATGGGAAAAACGGTTTACTCTCGGAGCCGAAAGATCCCAATTCATTAGCCAAGGCTATTACTAAAATGTTGGAAGACGAGAAACTGCGAGTACGAGTTGGTATAGAGGCCAAAGGCACAGCTCACAACTATAGTATGCCAATCTATATAAACAAACTAGAGAAATATTTTCTCGATGCATATAATGAAAACGAAAATTAAACAAGAAGCTATAAAATATTTTACTTCTCACTATCCTCTGGCCAGTCAAAAGGAAATAGACAAACAAGTCGAAGATTGGGAAAATAAATCTCGCTCAGCTGAAAGTCTACTTAAGTTTTTTGAAGAAAGGGTCGGTTTTGTGCGGGGCAAAAAAGTAATGGACGTTGGTTTTGGTAGTGGGGGAATATCCATGGCTTTTGCCAAGGCCGGAGCTATTGTTTCTGGTGTAGACGTTGATCCAGAGTTAAAAGATATAGCTGAAAGATTATTTTTAGCTGAGAATATTCAGGCTGATTTCAAAATATATGATGGTAGAAGTTTTCCTTACCCTGACAACTTTTTCAACTACGTTGTTTCTTCAAGCGTCTTGGAACACGTCAGTTTTCCTCTAGATGTGCTTAAAGAAATTTTGAGGGTACTGAAACCTCGAGGCAGAGTATTTCTTTCCCTTCCAAATAAATATTATCCTAAAGAAACTCATACCCTGGCTTATTTTGTAAGTTACATGCCAAGGGGCTGGGCAAATTTGTACCTGAGACTTTTAAAAAGAAGTCCTTTGGAAGACGACAATCTTCATTTTTACAGTTATTTTGATATTGTCAAAATGCTCAATAAGACGGGTTATAAATATGAAATTTTATATAAAGAACTAGGCAAGGGTCTGGGTGTAAAGAAAACTTTGATTTTAATCCTAAAGTGGCTTAATATTCATTACACTGCATTTTTGAAACAGCTCATATTCATAATCGAGAAAAGCTAAAACTATCATGACAAAAAAAATGAAAGACAAAAATAAAGAGGACTACATTGTTTTCGGCACTCCCGCCATAGGAGAGGAGGAAATCGAGGAAGTGGTTAAAACTCTTCGCTCGGGCTGGCTTGGAACAGGACCAAAAGTGGCCAAGTTTGAAGAAATGATATGCCAGTTGACCGGAGCAAAATATGCCATGGCCGTGAACTCTTGTACCGCCGCTTTACACTTATCCCTTGTTGCTTCAGGTGTGGGCAAGGGTGATGAAGTTATAACTACCCCCCTGACTTTTTGTGCCACCGCCAACTCCATTATCCATTGCGGAGCCACTCCGGTTTTTGTCGATGTTGATATGAAAACCATGAATATTGATGAAGACAGAATAGAAAAAGCCATCACAAAAAAGACCCGAGCTATTATGCCGGTTGATTTATTGGGTAGACCAGCTGATTTAGACAAGATTATGAAAATAGCCAAAAAGCACAATCTTCTGGTTATTGAAGACGCGGCTCATGCTATAGGAGCAGAATACAAGGGTAGGAAAATTGGAAGCATTGCTGACCTGACCTGTCTCAGTTTTTATGTTACTAAGAACATTATGACAGGTGAAGGTGGCATGGTTTTGACTGACAATAAAGAATATGCCGATAAAATAAAAATACTGGCTCTTCATGGCATGTCCAAAGATGCATGGAAAAGATTTTCTGACGACGGCTACAGACACTATGAGGTGGTTTATCCAGGGTTTAAATACAATATGATGGACATCCAAGCCTCGCTGGGAATTCACCAACTGAAAAAGATAGATGAGTATGACAAAAAAAGAAAGTTGATTTGGGATTTTTATAACAGAAAATTGAAGAATTTGCCAATAGGTCTGCCAAGTTACAAATGTAAAGATATAAAACACGTTATGCATCTATACACGGTTTTGGTTGATGAGCAAAAATCAGGAATATCCAGAGATAAGTTCATGCAAGAGCTTCATGTCCGCGGTATAGGAACCGGAGTGCACTATAATCCAGTTCATTTACACAAATATTATCGCGATACCTATGGTTACAAAATCGGTGATTATCCAAACGCGGAATATATTGGTGCAAGGACTGTTTCTCTGCCGCTTTCGGCAAAACTTACAATGGACGAAGCAAAAAGAGTTGTTAAGGCGGTCAAGGAAGTGCTGGGAAGAAAAAAATCTAAATAAAGATTATGCAGAAGAAAATAAATCCGCACACCAACTTTGTCATTGTTCTGTTTTTTCAAACTAGTATTTTCGTTTTTTGAATATCACTCCCAAAATAGATTCGTATATAACATATGTTTCAGAACACAAAAAATCATGACAAAGTTGGTGTGCGGATAAAAGTTGCTTTGATGAGTTACGCTATGGATAATCGTATAGCAAAAGGCACTGCTTTGTATACGCGTAAACTACTGGAGGGTCTTTTGGAAGATGATAGTTTTGAGTTCTATTTAGTTCATTATGAAAAGACGAATGACCCGCTTTATACGAAAGCCCATGAAATCATAATGCCAAAAGTCAGGCTTCCTTATGCTTCAAAATTTGTGTCACAACTTCTGTTTTTCTGGAAGTACAGAAATGATGGCTTTGACATCATACATTGGTTTCAGCCCAGACTTTACCCGTTTTATTCATTTGCACCGGCAAAAAAAATAATCGTTACCATGCATGGCGCGGGGGACATAACCGCTCCAACAGCCTTTGTTTTTTCCCGTTTCGTTTTTAATCTTGTCTTGAAGTATTTTCATAGACAAGTGACCGTCGCTATTGTGGACTCGGAATCCGCCAAATCTGAAGTGGTAAAGCATTACGGTTTTTATCCAAACAATGTGAAAAGCATTTATTTGGGCGGGGGCGAAAACTACGTTCCAATGGCAAAAGATGAGGCACGAGAAATCGTTTCTCATAAGTATAAAATTCAGGGATCCTACGTACTCAATATCTCCAGACTTCAACCTCATAAAAATGTTTGCAGATTGATAGAGGCCTATAGTCTTCTGAGAAAAAACAATAAAGATATAAAAGAAAAGCTTGTCATCGTGGGAAAACCAGTCAATTCTCATCCTGAAGAATATAAAACAGCCAAAGCCTCACAATTTTCAAATGATATTCTGTTTATTGACTATGTTGATTCGGAGGATTTGAACGCTGTTTATTCGGCTGCCGAAGTTTTTGTCTTTCCTTCTCTTTCCGAGGGTTTTGGCCTTCCGGTTTTAGAAGCCATGGCTAGTGGAGCGCCGGTTGTTACATCAAATATAGATTCAATGCCGGAAATAGGCGGGGATGCGGTAATCACGACTGACCCCTATGATATTTTGGCCTTATCTGTATCTATGAAAAAAGTTTTGGACGACTCCAGTCTTAAAGAAAAAATGATAGAATCAGGTCTAGAGCGGACAAAACACTTTAGCTGGAAAAAAATGGCAGAAGAGACCAAAGATTTATACAAGCAGGATTATTCTAGGTGTTATTTTTGCGAATCGTTTTCAGATGCTCCCATTATTGAAACTCATGTAAGTGACGCAGTCGAATACTCACTTCACCATTGTCAAAAGTGTGGGGTGGAGTATTGGACTCCTTTCAAAAATCCCGGAGCAGAGTGGTATGAAAAAGATTTACGTTATGCAAGTAGAAATATTGATCCGGAAATAGAACCGAACTGGCATCAAAAGAAAACAATTAATTTTCTTGGCCCAAGGATGGGCAGACTTCTTGACGTGGCTTGTGGCGCTGGAACATTTCTCTACTGGGCCAGAAAAAAAGGTTGGGGTGTTTCTGGGATAGATTTTGATAGAGACGCCATCCGCACCGCCAAAGAAGTATTTAAACTTGATAATGTCTATGACGTCGATTTAACCCAATACATAAAAGATCATCCAGAATCCAAGTTTGATTTGGTTTCACTCTTTGATATTTTCGAGCACATAGATAATCACAAAGAATTTCTGCGTGAAGTCGGTGCTGTGCTTTTGCCAAAGGGCTATATAGCCATAAGTTCGCCATACCGATATGGGGCAAGATGGCTAATGGGAGATGATTTTCCTCCTCGACATTTGACTAGATGGGATCGTAGATCGATTACAAGATATTTGGATGAGCAAGGGTTTAAAGTGGTTTATATAAAAAGAATGTCCGAGGGGGTCGGTTTTTTGGTTACCAAACTACGTCGAAAATATGGTAAGTATTTTTCTATGAACCTTATAGGAAAAATGAAAAGCAAAGCTCGAAAGGAAGGCAAGATTGACCTAGATAGTCCAGAGGAAAAAAATATTTCAAGAGTGCACAAATTGGCTCGGGTTAAGGACTGGCTCGTATTCGGGCTTCCAGCGGTGTTTCTCTGGCTTGGTTTATTTTTTAGTCAAAAATGCTATATTACTCTTTTCGTCATAGCTCAAAAGAAATGAAAATAAATCTGCATACCAATTTTGCCATTGTTCTGATTTTTCAAAAAGAAATATATAAGTTAATCGATATACTGCTATGAAATTAAATTAAAGATAAATTATGAAAGAAGAACAAAAAATCGATGGCAAATTTGGTGTGCGGATAAAGTATATTACAAATGTTCGAATTCCCACTGGACGAGCTCATGGTTACGCTATTATGAAGATGTGTTCTGAGTTTGCCAAGGCGGGTGTAGATGTGGAGATGTTTGTTCCAAGCAAGGGTAATAATGAAAATAAAAAAGATCCGTTTGAATTCTATGGTTTGGAAAGAAACTTCAAAATAAACAAAGTGAAGAGTTTTGATTTGTTGGGTAGAACACTTAAGTTTGGAAGATTGTTTTATTGGTTGGATATCGTCTCTTTTCTTCTGGCCCTTAAATTCAAATTGAGATTCGATTCTGGAGATATCATTTATACACGAGATTTTCTAATTTCTTTATTTTTGCCAAAGGCGGCATTGGTGGTTTTGGAGTTGCATCACATTCCATTAAATCTTTTCTTATTCAGTAGAGCCCTAAAAAATGTTGCTTTGTTGGTAGTCCTAAACAGCTATTTAAAAGAGGATTTAATCAAGCTGGGAGTCAGCCCTACAAAGATCTTTGTCTCACCGAGCGGTGTTGATTTGCAAGACTTCGTTCCCAACAAGGCTCAAGACGAAGCCAAAAAACAACTAAACCTTTCTCAGTATAAAAAAATAGTTTTGTATATAGGGCAATTTTATCCATGGAAAGGGGTTGATACTCTGGCAGATTCTGCGCGGTTACTACCAGATAAATCTTTCATATTTGCTGGAGGTGTTGAACCGGAACTCAGTAAGTTCATTGGGAAATACGCTCAAACGGAAAATATTATTATAACTTCATTTGTAAATCGCTCTCTTGTTTCTATGTATATGGCTTCGGCCGATGTTTTGGTTATACCCAACTCCGCCAAAGAAAAAATCTCTTCACACTACACGTCCCCCATGAAGCTTTTTGAGTATATGGCAGCCAAAAAACCGATCATAGCTTCAGACCTGCCTTCAATCAGGGAAATATTAACCGAAAATGAATGTGTCTTTGCTGAGCCGGATAATCCAGAATCTTTCGCTAAAGCTATAGAGAAAGTCCTAAACGACGAAGACTTGGCCCTGAGGATTGCCACCAATGCCTTCAATAAAGTAGGAGAGTACGCTTGGGACAAAAAAGCAAAAAATATATTAAATCAAATCTCTAGTCTATAAAAAGAATAAAAAATGATTTTTTCTGATACAAAAGAAAGTTATAACGCGGAAGCAAGGCGAATCCTGGATCTGTTGAAAAGGGATTTTCGACTTCCTGATGGCGCTCTTTGTCTCGAGAAAGTGGGGGATCAAACCTCTCCACACCATATCTTTCCCGACCTCGGCGATTTCTTGCCATTTTTTCTTTATTTTGGCGAAGAATCGTTTATTGATGAGCAGATAAGTTTATTTAAGAAAACTTTGATGGATGGAGTTTTAATTTCTGAGTTTCCATCTTTTGGATTTTCAAGTTTGGCCAAATCTTATGAGTATTCGGACCTGCTTTTTGGTCTGTTTGATTACAATTCTTTCAAAAATAATTCCGAGAGTACGGAACTACTATTGAAATCCGCGAAAACGGCTATAAAAATATTTCGCTTTGATGGCAGGATAAAATCTTTTTGGTTTTCAAAACTTAAAATTGGTTTGCCCATAATGGACACGCGTGATGGAACTTTTGTAGAGTTTTATGTTGATATGTATAAAGTGACAGGAGATGAACGGTATATACAAGTTGCCCATAACATCTATGACAATTTGATTAGCTCCTCTTTTTATAAACAAAACAGATTATTTGCTACGTTTGATGGGCCGATTTGGGTTCGTTTCTTATTTTTAATATTGAAAATAAGAAAACACATGGAAGCAAATATCTGTAAAAATAACACAAACAGTCTTTTTGGCATGTTTTCTCTGTATTCATTGACCAAAGATAAAAAAATTCTCCAAACTATTGAGCAAACTGTAGATTCAATAAAAGAAAAGGCTATAGTCGGTGGGGGAGTTTCGGGAGTTTATTCCAAAGTAAACTCGACCAGCGTCGCTTCTCTCACTGCCTCTTTTGCCATGATAGATTTTCTGTGTGATTTGTATAATGAAGTCGGTCAGAATAAATATTTAGAATTAGCCGAAGGGATTGCAAACTATTGGATTGAGCTTCAGGGGACAACAGGGCTGTTTCCTTTTTCAGGCTCTGTCAAAGATTCCTTTTTTGATTCCGAAACCGATATGACCGTGGCTTTGCTCAAGCTTTATGAGTTAACTTCAAAAGTCGAGTACAAAGAAGCGGCAGATAAATGTTTCAATGGTATAATGCAGTACCATTCGACTCGCGATTTCGTACTGGCGGTAAATATAGACACGGGTGAAGTGATAAATACCGCCCAAAGAACAAAGTTCCTAGCTCTTTTCTTGAAGCTTTTGATTTTGAAAATCGAAATTCTGGATGGAAAGAAAATATACGAAGATAAAAGGCTTTGGAGTTTGTTAAAAGATAGATAAAATGGAACTAATAGAAGTATTTAAAAAAAGAAGAAGCATCAGGGATTACTTGAAAACCCCTGTTCCAAGGGAAATGATTTTGGATCTTTTGGATTCTTCCACACATGCCCCTGTTTCTTGTAATCTGCAATTAACACAATATATTATAGTTGATGACCCAGATTTGCTTTCTAGACTAGCCAAAGAAGTAAGCTATAAATTTAACTATACGCCTTGTTTTATTGTCGTTTTGCAAGATACGCGGTTTACCGTTGAAAGACTGGCAGGAATTATGAGCGCTGGAATGGCGGTGGAAAATATTCTCCTCCGAGCGGTGGATTTGGGCCTCTCCACTTGCGCTATGGCCGGTTTTACTCGAGATAATAAAATGAGAAAAATATTATCAATACCGTCTCACATGGATATAATGCTTATAATATGCATTGGCTATCAAAGTGATAGAGATATATCTTCGGTGCCAAAAATTCCCCTAGAAAAAAGATATTCAATAAACACATATGGCAATCTAACCACTCTAAACGAATCAGCAAATCTATCTGACCACAGCATCCAAGACATAATAGAGTATAGGAGCAGAATCGCTCCGGTCTACCTCGATCGTTTTAGATTGAACAGTTACAACAATATTTATTATGAAGAAGTTTTTGATTTTTTCTCCAAAAGTATTCTCTCTATAGCAAAAGGACTGACCATACTTGATCTCATAAGTTACGATGGGGTGTTTTTGAAGTTATTGTGTGAAAACAATATAAATAACCATCACAAAATAATCTCCTCTGACTATTTGGAAAACAACTTAAGATTTTTTAAGGATAAGTTTAAGATTGAAAGGCTTCAAATCAATAATCAAAATGAGCTTGCTGGGGAGAAAAATTCTTTTGATGTTGTATCTTTTGTATTTCAAGCTTCTTTTACTCCAAACTTAGAAGTTTTAATTGAAAACTCTTCAAACGCATTAAAGTCTGGTGGCACGTTCTTTATTACTTCTGTTCACGAGTCCCTCTATAGAAAATTTGGCCGAAGTATTAAAAATTTATATAAGAAAGTAATTCTGCGTAAGACAATAAATATATACGAAAATAACCCTTTTTATAAAATAGGACCAAATAGCGGTCTTTCGAGAAAAGATATCATCGAGTTATGCCAAAAACATCATTTATCTTTGGCCAAAAACTTGCACATTAAAAAGTCTAATGGAGTAACAATAGGTATGTATGTGTTCAAGAAACATTAGCTTTATCAAATAAAAGCTAGTTTTTTCTCGAAATGATTTTTGCGCCAACGCTGAGAAAAACAAGACGATTTATAAGTCGAGCAATAACTGCTCCCCAAAGACCCCAAATATATATAAATGGCAAAAGGATTATTATTCCTATTACATTGCCGTAGAGATTGTATTTGTAAACTCCCACTCTATCCTTCTGGGATTCCAATATAGTGGCGATAAAGCCCGCTATAATCACAGGAATCAATGACAGGGCCAACACCTGAGAGTATCTTATTGAGGCTAGATATTTTGGGAAAAACATATTGAAAAATAATGGAGCAAGTAAAATATATATAAAAACTATAACGCCGGTCACCAGGCCGAGTATTTTTACTTTAGCCCAAATGGTTTTCTTGATCTCCTCACCCGTCTTGTTTGCAAATTTTGGAAACGCCAATGAATTAATATTTTTCATTAAGCCCTTGATCTGGTCTGTCGGAGCGGTAGCCAAGGCATAAATGGCCAAATCGGCGGCGCCGACATAGTGGAAGACCAATATCTTATCGAGTTCTCCCATTATTAAGGTCATTATATAAATGCCGCTGAGGTTTTTGCCGTACTTAATCGCTTCCGGATCAACGTTGTCATTATCCACATAGACCTTTTTTGTCCTGTGCAGAAAAAATATATTAGGAAGAGTAATAGATACAAAATAGGTCAAAATTATTAGATATAGATTTTTAGTTAAATAAATTACTGCAATTATTGATACTAAAGCGATACATTTTTTTATAATATTGTATCTGGTTTGAACTCCAAATAGTTGTTTACCAGCAAGAAATGAGTCATACATGTCGAAGCTTTCGGTGAAAGGGACAAACACCGCTGCCACAGAAAAGGAGATGGCTAGTAGCATATTACCCTGCATAAAATAATACAGAGCAATACCAAAAGAGGTCAAAGTTCCAAGAGCACCCCATTTAATTTTTGTTCTCACTCCCACATTGAGAGTTCCATCAAAGCCACGTGCCACTGATTGAGTAATGGCTGAATCCATACCGGAAAGTGTGCTAATAAGAACCAGGGAATTGATCGAAAGAATGAATTTGTAGACTCCGAATATTTCGGGGGCCAAGAGGTTGGCAAAAGCCACAGAGGCCAGAAAGGCTGATCCTGTAGCCACGAACTGTCCCAGAAGAAGCCAAAACCCGCCCTTGGCGAGATAGGTCATGTCGGTTTTGGTATGGCCCTCAAGCCATTTTAAGACCTTTAAAACGGCATTTTTTAGCCAGTTCATAGTTTCATAATATTACTTTATTTTAGACTTTCTTACTAGCATCCATTTTACTGATTTGTTATACTACATCCGCACACTAACTCTTATTAAACATGCAAAATACAAAAAATATTATCAAATACCTGATTCTGGGTGGCATATTTATCACTCCATTTATCGCTTTTATCGTTCCGCAGGGTATGTTCTTTCCGTTTATCACTGGCAAGGGTTTTGTCTTCAGGATTTTGGTTGAAATCATATTTGGTCTCTACGTTGTCTTGGCTTTTATGGACAGGGGATACAGGCCAAAACTTTCTTGGATTACAAAATCAGTTTTGATTTTCACTCTGGCTATACTCGTCGCTGATCTTCTCGGTGTCAGTCCATATAAAAGTATTTGGAGCAACTATGAGCGCATGGAGGGTTTTGTGCTCCTTATTCATTTGGTTATGTTTTATATTGTTCTGTCTTCCGTATTCAAAACAAAAGAAAAATGGCATCAGCTTTGGAACACATCAATAATCGCCAGCGTCATAATGTCCGTCTATGCTCTTTTCCAGTTGGCCGGTAAAATTGCTATTAACCAAGGAGGTGTTCGAGTGGATGCCACTTTTGGTAACTCATCATACCTTGCTATCTATTTGGTTTTCCATATTTTTCTCTGTATATACATGATGGTTCAAGAGACTAAAGAGAAATGGTATAAATGGGTGTACGGTTCTATCACTGTTCTGGAAATCATAATACTGTATTACACCGCTACCCGTGGCGCCATACTGGGTCTCATCGGTGGACTTTTGTTGACTGGTATTCTTTTAGTTTTTACATCTGCCGAAGGCTCTGACGGCAAGGCGCAAGCTACGACAGGAGGCGAAGCCGAAAATAAAAGTTTGCGTAAGACCGGGTTTTGGTTTTCTGGAGTTGTTGTTGCTCTGGTCTTGGGTTTTATTCTTTTCCACAACAGTTCGTTTGTTAAAAAAAGTCCGGTCTTATCTCGCTTCTCGACTTTGGGCATCTCCGAATTTCAAACTCAGGGAAGATATTTCGTTTGGCCGATGGCCGTTAAAGGGGTAGCTGAGCGACCAATATTTGGTTGGGGACAAGAGAATTTTAACTTCGTATTTAATAAAAACTATAACCCAGGAATGTTCGGTCAGGAGGAGTGGTTCGACAGAACCCACGATTTGGTTCTGGACTGGCTTATCGCTGGGGGCGTAGTCGGTCTCCTGACCTATCTCGGTATACTGGTCTTCTTGTTTTATTATATTTGGCGAAGGCAAAGTGTGCTTAAACTTGCCGAAAAAAGTATTCTAACTGGCATGATTTTTGCTTACATCTTTCATAATATATTCGTTTTTGATAACCTCATAAGTTACATCATTTTCTTCTCTCTTTTATCTTATGTGCATTCTTCTAGTGTCAGCCAGACAGAAATGAGTAGCAAGTTTTACGACAAAGTTTTTTCTGCTGAAGTCACAAGCTATATCGTAGTTCCAATAGTCGGTGTTTTGTCTCTTGGTATGATTTATTTTGTAAACGTTCCAGCCCTTTTAGCCAACAGAACACTAATACAGGCTATAACCCCGCAAAAAGAGGGTGGTGTTGAAAAAAATCTTGCGTTATTCAAACAGGTCTTCGATTACAATTCGTTTGGTTCGAGTGAAATTCTGGAACAACTTGTTCAAATAACCGAACAAGTTTACGCCACGCCTCAAGGACAAATACCAGACAACATCAAGCAGCAGTTTTTTGATTTTACAAAACTGAAACTTGAGGAAAAAGTGAAGCAATCACCTCATGACGCTAGGTATCTGGTTTTCGCCGGCTCCTTCTTTAACCGTTTCGGACAATATGATGAGGCTATCAAATACCTCGATCGTGCCCTGACAGAGTCGCCAAACAAACAATCTATCTATTTTGAACTCGGTTCATCTTATTTAGGCAAGGGAGACAAGACAAAAATGTTTGAGTTGTTCAAGACAGCCTATGAATTGAAACCGACCGAACTTGAGTCACAAGTTGTCTATACCATAGGGGCCATTTATACAAACAACGCCGCAGTTCTAAACGAAATGTCCCCCAAAATACCCCAGGAGACGATTATCTATGACAACCGGTTTGTGCAGACTTACAGTAACATAGGCGATTGGAATAGTGTCATTGCGATTCTAAATGTTCGTCTACAAAAAGATCCGAAAAATTTGCAGAATCAGTACACTTTGGCTTCAGCATATGTAAATATTGGCCAAAAAGATAAAGCCATCAGCATAATCCGCGCCATGATAGCACAGGAGCCAAGCTTCAAAGATCAGGGAGAAGCTTATATAAAGCAAATACAAACAGGAAAATAATTTTGAGGCCCATTGACAGAATATATAGATCAATATATAATAAACCTCGGAAGGATAAAACGGGTGGCGTGCGCCATCCATGTTGTTTAACAGAAAGAGGGACAGAATGTCTTCAAAAAAGACACGACAGAACTCGACCGACAAGAAGCCGACGTTGGAGATGCTCATCGACCTCACTCGTGTTGTCATGGGCGTCCTCGCGCGACTTTCGTTCGAGAAGGTTAACGTCCTCCTCGGCAACAAGACACTTCTCAGCAAGAAGCTGGAGAAGGTCTTTGAGATCGCGGCGGATCCGTTCGCTGCCGTACGCACCGAGTGGGAGAAGTTCTACCTCGACCACTGCAACATCGTCGTCGACTTCTCGGAAGTGACGATTCCTACAAAGCCGAGCGAGGGCTCATGGCGGCTCATCTTCGTCTCGCAGGGTCTGACCATGAACGTCATACTCGCAGTGATGCGAGCGAAGTTCAAGGCATGGGTCTATGCCGAGGACTTGGACGGCAATGTGCCTACCAATACCCGCACGAGCGTCCAGAGCTACGCCAAGTGGGTACGCGACGGTGTTGAGCCAGACGAGGAATACCTCGGCAAGACTACTCGCGACGCAGACATGACGGGAACCATCGGCATGACGCTCCTCGAGCGTCTCGTGCTTGGGGTCAAGCATTTCGTCGAGACAGGGAAGCATCTCGACATCAAAGGCTGGACCATCTGCACGGGTTCTCGTTACTCGGACGGCAGCGTGCCGTTCGTGTACTGGGGCCCGAGCACGGCCGAGGTCAAGGTGAACTGGTGCAGCGTCGGCAGCTCGAATCCGACGTGCGGTCTCCGTCAGGCAGTGTGATTTTCTCTTGTTCTCTTTTCACTTTTACCCTGCATTCGTGCAACCTTTTTCTTGGTTGCGCGGGTGCAGGGTAATTTCGTATACTAAACATGGCTGTTAAGCTAGTCAGTGTCTATTTTACAAAAATAATATTGATGGTAGTTTGCCAAACATAAAACTGCTTGTGAGTGTTTATGCATAGATGATTACAAGTGTGATGATGCAACACAGTGCCTGAGACATCAGGGTATAACACAGAGACTTTGGAAACAGAGAATCGGTGAAATGGAAGAATGCTCACAAAAAAGACTGTTCTCGTAACTCGGACGGCAACGTGCCGATCGTGTACTGGAACCCGAACACGGCCAAGGTCAAGGTGAACTGGTACAGCGTCGACAACTCGAATCCGACGAACGGTCTCCGTCAGAAGTTTTAGCAAAGAATCTCGATCTAGGTCGGGATTTTTTGTTGTTCCATATATTTTATCCATTGATTTGTCATCTTCGATGTTTCTATGACAAGCCCTTCTATTCTTATGTACGCTTTCTCCTCGATGATTTTCAGTTCATGTTCCATGCGGACAAAATTCTTTAGGATTTCCAAAAGTATTCGAGCCTTTTCTAAAGTTTCCAGCTTATTATTTTTGTGAGAGTAGTAAGCTTTTATAAGCAAGTACATTATTTCTTGGGCCGTCCCTTCGATGTATGCATGAATTCCAAGTTTGTCAGATTTCGGCAATTTCTTTCCTGTCTGGTATATGACAATGTATACTTGTTTAATACTATGAATAATAGAAATATCGCTGTTGTTGCGGGGGGGGGAGCACTATTGGAAATTTGTTTCATAATATTGTCAGTCTATCAAATTTGCTCCACGCATGGGAAGAGTTCAAAAGAGGAAAGTCAAAGAAAAAAGATGTCGCTCTCTTTGAGCTTAATCTCGAGGATAATATTTTTGAGTTACACAGAAGCCTAGTCTCTAAAGCATATCAGCACACGGAGTATGAGGCTTTTTATATTAGTGATCCAAAACTAAGGAATATACACAAGGCATCTGTGCGTGATCGTGTTGTTCATCAAGCTGTATATAGAATTTTGTGCCAGATTTTTGATAAACATTTTATATATGATTCTTACTCATCGCGAAAATCGCGGGGAACACATTTGGGTGTAAGGCGTTCTTATAAGGCTTGTCGTAAAGTAAGTAAAAATTGGAGAAGAAAAATCTACATACTGAAATGCGATGTCAGAAAATTCTTTGATTCAATGGATCACTCTATTCTGCGTGTTCTTATTGAGAAAAAAGTATTATGTTTGGAGACAATGAGGCTGGTCGATTTGGTTTTGGAGAGTTTCAAGAAAGAAACGGGAAAGGGTCTGCCACTAGGCAATGTTACAAGCCAACTTTTTGCCAATATTTACCTCGATCAATTTGACCAGTTTGTGAAGCATGGCCTTAAAATGAGGTATTATTTCAGATATTGCGACGATTTTATTATTATTTCTGAAAATAAACAGTTTTTATCTGAACTTGTGGATAAGATTAAAATATTTCTGGATCAAAATCTGCTACTCAAACTTCATCCTGATAAAGTTGAGATCAGAAGCATGAGGCAGGGAATAGATTTTCTCGGTTATGTGTGTCTGCCGAACATGATTGTATTGAGGACCAAGACAAAAAAAAGAATTATAAAAAAGATAAAGATAATGTTTGGAAAATTAAAAGCGGGAGAGATTTCACTTACCACATTCAAAAACACTCTAATGTCTTATCTAGGCGTCGTATCTCACTGTTGTAGTAGGGAAATAGAATTTTACATAAAACGCTTTTTATAAAAAGTTATCCACACTTTTTATAAAAATCCAACTTGATTTTATTTTTTTGTACTATAATTAACGCAGGTCGGAAACAAAAAAATAAATCCGCACACCAACTTTGATCTCGTTGCATTTGTCTCAAAGTTTAGTTGTACATCTTGAATTTAGATATAACTTCTAAATTTTGTTTGACTGTTTATGTGGCAACAGGGAGACAAGACCAAAGTTGGTGTTCGGATAAAGTATACTTTATTAAAAAATAATTTAGTTGAATACTTGTCACAGAGTAGTCAACAATAAATATCATGGCAGCAAAAAAGAAGAAGAAAGCAAAGAAGCGAGCATAGTCCCGTAGTAGAGCGAAGCTCACTACAGGATTGCATCTCTGCTTTTCTAAAAAATCAATTTGATTTTTCAAAAATCCGCACGTGCGGATTTTTGTTTTTATCCGCACACTAATTTTGGCATCGTCTCCCTGTTGCTATATAGAGGGGCTGCAAAAGTATCAGATTGTATCTAAATGTGGCTGTATATCTAGAATTTGAGACTAGATGCAACTATGCCAAATTTAGTGTGCGGATGAATGTTAAAATCAGCATTTTATGCTAAAATGAGTCACATATGGCAATTTTAGATAAGCTATTCGGCTCAGAATCCTCAAGGACTTTGAAGGAAATACAGCCCCTAGTTGATAAAATTAACGCTCTGGAGAGCGGTATTTCCGTGCTGTCTGATGCAGAACTGAAAGCTAAAACCCCTGAATTCAAAAAACGTCTCGTACAAGGTGAGACCTTGGATGATTTATTGCCTGAGGCCTTTGCTGTAGTGCGCGAGGCCAGTAAGAGATGTCACGACGAGAGACATTTCGATGTTCAACTTATGGGTGGCATCGTTTTACATCATGGAAGTATTGCCGAAATGCGAACAGGAGAAGGAAAAACTCTTATTGCTACTTTGCCGGCCTATCTTAACTCTCTTGCTGGACTCGGTATTCATGTGGTTACAGTAAACGATTATCTTTCACGTCGTGACGCGGTTTGGATGGGAGAGATTTATGATTTTCTTGGAGTTTCTGTTGGAGTAATAAACAACGCCGAATCTTTTATATATGACCCAACACATAAAGAGCTAGATGAAAAAAGAGACGAAGTAGCTTCTTTCAAAGTTGTGACAGAGTTTCTTCGTCCGTGCACAAGACGCGAGGCTTATCACGCCGATATAACATATGGAACGAACAATGAATACGGTTTTGATTATTTGAGGGATAACATCGAGTATGAAGAAAAAAATCTGCGTCAGAGAGAACCAAATTACGCTATTGTTGACGAGGTCGACTCTATTCTTATTGACGAGGCTCGTACACCTCTCATTATTTCTACGCCGACAATTGATTCTGACGAGATGTACAAAAAATTTGCCGATATATCGTCAAAACTGGAGACGGGTGAACATTATGCTGTTGATGAAAAGTTCAAAACAATATCGCTCACTGATTCTGGCATCACCAAAGCCGAGGAACTTCTCGGTGTTGAAAATATATACACCGAAAAAGGTATAAAATACGTGCATCATCTGGAAACAGCCGTTCGTGCGACGGCCCTTTTTCACAAAGACAAAGACTATGTGGTCAAGGATGGTGAGGTGGTGATAGTTGATGAGTTCACCGGCCGCTTGCAACCAGGAAGACGATGGTCAGAGGGCTTGCATCAGGCCATAGAAGCCAAAGAACACGTGGTAATCCAGAAGGAATCCAGAACTTTTGCTTCTATAACATTTCAGAACTATTTTCGGCTTTACAAAAAGCTTTCGGGCATGACTGGAACTGCGGTTACTTCATCGGAAGAGTTTTATAAAGTTTACGGTCTTCATGTTATTTCCATACCGACAAACAAACCAAATGCAAGGACTGATCGCAATGATCTTATTTTTCAAACAGAGTCGGGTAAGTTCAAGGCTATAAGCAAAGAAGTTAAAGAAAGACATGAAAAAGGCCAACCAGTTCTCATCGGTACGGTATCGATTGAGAAAAACGAGATGCTTTCAGAATATTTAAAAGCTGAGGGCATACCTCATGAAATTTTGAACGCTAAAAACCATGGAAGAGAGGCGGAAATTCTAGCTCAAGCGGGAAAACCAAAGTCTGTAACAGTTGCTACAAACATGGCTGGTCGAGGAATTGATATAAAACTGGGAGGAAATCCCGGGTCGCTCGAGGCATATGAGGAGGTCAAATCAAAAGGCGGGCTTTTTGTTCTAGGTACCGAGCGTCATGATGCGAGGCGTATAGACAATCAGCTCCGAGGTCGCTCCGGTAGACAGGGCGATTCCGGCGAGACGCAGTTTTTCGTTTCTCTGGATGACCATTTGATGCGAGTTTTTGGCGGGGACTCCATAAAAAACATGATGGGTAAGCTCGGCATTGGGGAAGATGAGGCCATTGAAAACAAAATGATTACGCGGTCGCTCGAAAGCGCACAAGAGAAAATCGAAGGTTTCAACTTTGACGCACGAAAACATGTTTTGGAGTTTGACGATGTCCTGAATTTTCAGAGAAAGATTTTTTACGGCAGAAGAAGAGAAATTCTTCTGGGTAATGTCGAGATTGTTAAAAACTACATCAGAGAATTGTTGGTGGATGTAGATGAAAAAGAAAGGGAAGCAATAGAAAAAAAACTCGAAAACAAAGACCCGCAGTATAGCGAGGCTTTGCGTCGAGTCATTCTACAAGTGATGGATATGTTTTGGGTTGAGCATTTGGAAGTGATGGATTATATGCGCTCTTCTGTTAACCTTCGCGCCTACGGTCAGAGAGACCCGCTTGTTGAATACAAACGCGAAGGACTGTCGCTTTTCAAAAATATGGAAATTTCCATCGGCCAAGAAATTTTGAAACTTATTCCCCAAATAGTGCCTGAGATTAAGTTATCCAATGAACAGGTTAAGTTTGTGGAAGGAATGGAAGGAGCAAGTGCCCCAATTTCTCTTTCCACACCAAAAACTCCAGATGGACACCCCAGTACCAGAGCAAAGCTCGGTACGGGGCAAGGAAAAATTGGTCGTAACGATCCCTGCTTCTGTGGAAGCGGTAAAAAGTTCAAAAAATGTGGGGAATTGAAAACCGAGGAACATCAGAAGATGATGAAAAATAAGTAGATTTAAGTGACAGAATAAAATTTATTGACACAGAACTTAAAATATCATAGAGTTAGGAAGGACATCAAACCCATAAATAAAGACTGGAGGCAGGGATGGGACAGATAATGTTCACCCTGCCGGCCGGCAGGGAGTTTGAGAGAACGTTTTTCGGTCTTCCCGTGAGCTGGGTTCCTTCCTACTGGGCTCCACGACTTGGGTTTGATGCTGCTATCCAGCAGGTCATCCAAGACAACTGGGCTCAGTTCGCTGAGGCTCAAAGGTTGGGGGCCTCGTACGTGCACAACCCGATTGAGCCCGAGATGGGCAGGACGCCGGATGTCTGGAGCATGGTAAAGGGGTATCTTCCAGAAGAGGTTGATGGCCGAAACCCGCCACTTGGCCTTTACGTGGCACTTGGTAGTTCCCTCGACCTGCACTATGGGGTCGATGCTTTCTTCTGGTGGGATGGTTGCTGTGCAACAGTTGACCTCTCTCTTCAGGAGAAGACCAAGGGGGCTCAGAATCCCAAGATGGTCCTTCATGCAGATATGCTGATTGGGCTGTCGATTTTACGCCGTGGTGGTCTAAACTGGTTCGGACGACGCATGGCCAGACTATTGATACACCGACGGGAAGTGCTCGTCGGGACAGGAAGTAGGATTGGCAAAGTTCGTTGGGTGTGATCCGGGCAGACTTAAACCGTCTGGCCCGGATTTCCGTATTAGCTGGAACTCGTCTTTATTTTGTGGTATTCTTTTTCATATGAAAAAATACATTTATATTTTAATAAGTCTACTTGTTCTTGCTGGAGTCGTTTGGCTTATTATGACGCCGGGGAAGCCAAGTAAACTGGATGATTTTGCAAAATGTTTGAAAGATAAAGGAGCAATATTTTACGGAGCGTTTTGGTGTCCGCATTGCCAAGCTCAAAAAGCTCGTTTCGGAAAGTCGGCACAGTACTTGCCATATGTTGAGTGTTCAACTCCTGATTCCCAAGGACAGTTGCAGGTTTGTAAAGACGCCGGGATTACAACATATCCAACATGGCAGTTTGGAACGACAACGGATTCGACGGGCTCACCGCAGATCGATCGTCTAACTGGTGAGGTGGAGCTTTCGGAACTTGCAGAGAAAACCAGTTGCGTTTTGCCTAAATAGTTTAATAAGTTCGACAAGATAAATAAGTTAAATAAGGAAATTCAATGATTCAATTTGTTCAAACAAATGCCACGCCGATTATCGGGACTTTGACACTTTTGTCGAATATTATATTTGTTGTGGTTCTTCTCGCCATAGTAGTTCACTCCGGCTCTCGGGCAAAGTTTTATGCTTTTGTTCACAAATATATTCTTGAGTTGCTTTTCTGGGGTGTGATGTCGGCTGTGGTTGGCAGTTTGGTTTACTCGGATATTGTCGGCTTTCCTCCTTGTGATTTGTGTTGGTGGCAGAGGATTTTTATGTATCCACAAGTCATAATCCTTCTCGTGGCCATGATTAGGCGCGACAAAAGCGTTATTGATTATCTTGTTCCTCTCTCGGTTCTTGGCGCTCTAGTCGCTCTTTTTCAGTCATTTGTTCAATGGGGATTTTCTTTTGGTCTTGCCGGTGGTTGCGCGGCTGCCGGAGGAGAATGCGCCAAAGTATTCTTTACCCAGTATTCCTATATCACCATACCCTTCATGTCATTCACGGTTTTCTTATATATAATCGCTTTGAAATTTGTTTACTACCACAAAGAAAGACATATAAAAAGAGGGAATAATGGATAATGATAATAAGACCAGGATAGTTACACATAGCTCTGGATTTCACACAGATGATGTTTTTGCCGTAGCCACATTACTTCTGGTAGTAGGAGAAGAAAAAGAAGTCGAGATTATTCGCTCCCGTGAAAAAGAGGTTCATAAAACTGCTGATTATGTAGTTGATACTGGAAATGAATATGATCCAGATAGAAACCGTTTTGATCATCATCAAGAAGGAGGGGCAGGCAAGAGAGAAAATGGTGTGCCTTATGCTTCCTTTGGTCTTGTCTGGAAGAAATTTGGCCAGGAATTGACTGGGAGTAAAAAGGGGTTGGAAATGATTGATCAAATGATAGTACAGCCGATAGATGCAGGTGATAATGGACTGAGATTCCTCCAGACCACAATTCCAAATCTCTATCCTTTTGACATAGGAAGACTTGTATTTCTTTTTGCTCCAACATGGAAAGAGGAAACTAGCATCGACGAGGTGTTTATTAAACTTGTCTCATATGCCAAAGTAATCATTTCACGCCTTATTGTTTCAGTGAAAGATGACATAGAAGCTGAAAAACTTGTGTTGGATTGTTATAATACCGCTCCGGACAAGAGACTTATTTTATTAAATGAGAGATATCCTTGGGAGGAAGTTTTATCACAGTTTCCTCTACCGCTTTTTGTTGTTTATAAAAATCAGCAGGGTCAGTGGTCAATAAAGACAATACGTGATGATATGTTTTCATATGAACCAAGAAAAAAACTACCCGAAAGCTGGGCCGGTAAAAGAATGGAAGAATTAGAAAAAGTCACAGGGGTTAAAGATGCGGTGTTTTGCCACAATGCCCGCTTTATGGCGGTGGCTAAAACAAAAGAGGCAGTATTGAAACTAGCTGAAATAGCCCTCAACTCCTAACTTTTCCACACAGCGTGAGATCTGTTGACACTAAGTGTCAGCAGATTAGGAGAATAAGCCGGGGAGGTAGAGAACCACCATACTTATTATCATAAGTACACAGATGATGGTCCATACCACTTGGAGTTTCTTTTTGTTCTTTTTCTGGAATAACATGATAAGATAGTAGAAAGTGTGAAAGAAGAAAGTAAAAAGTGAAAACATTTGAATAAACTTTCACACTTTATACTTTTAACTTTCAAACTTAATCATGATTGATTTTCAGCAAAAACGCAAGATTCGTTCTGTGGCTTACCATCGCGTCACTTTAGGAATACTTTTTATTTTGGTTTTGATTTTTGCTCACTCGGTTTGGAAAGTTTATCAGAAAAAACGCGAGAGCGAAAATATGAAAAACATATCTCTGAAAGCGACGGAGGAACTGAGGCGACGAGATCAGGACCTCAAGTTAAAGATTGATAGATTGGGGACTGAAGCTGGGGTTGAGGAGGAGATTAGGTCCAAGTTTAACGTAGTAAAGAGTGACGAAAACATGGTTGTTGTGGTTGAAGATCAAAGTCAAACAGAGGCGACTTCTAGTTCACAAGCCACTTTTTGGCAGAAAATCTGGGATTTTCTTGTGAGGTGAAGTCTGGTATACTTGTTTGAAATATAAATAAAAAATAACAACAATATGAACAAAAAAGTAACAATATATTCAACGCCAACATGTCATTTTTGCAACATGGCAAAAGATTATTTCAAGGAAAACAATGTAGAGTACACGGCTTTTGACGTCTCGGTCGATCAGGATAAGAGGAAGGAAATGATGGAAAAATCAGGCCAGCTTGGCGTGCCTGTCATTATCATAGGCGACAAAATTATCATAGGTTTCAATAAACCAAAAATTGCAGAGCTTTTGGATATAAAGTAGAAATATTTGAACGCTAGTACAAGGTGAGACCTTGTACTGTTAAGGATGTTTCTCGGAGATATAATTCAGAAAGTTCCGAAAATAAGTTGCCGTCGTAGCTCAACGGATAGAGCAAATTCGTCCTAAGAATGAGATAGAGGTTCAATTCCTCTCGATGGCACACAATTTTGATTTTTTGAGCAAATTTGCTACTATATGCCTATGTCACCAGAGGAAAGAGAACTTTTACAGAAAAGCGTTGCCTTAGCCGAGGAAAACAATAATATTCTTCGTTCGATAAAGCGGGGGATGCGATGGGCAAGGATTATGAGTTACATATACTGGTTCTTTATTATCGGGTCGGCAGTTGGGGCTTACTATATAATCCAGCCATACCTAGAGCAGCTTATGTATGCATACAGCGGAGCAAAAAGTTCCATCGGTGACGGAAGCGGTTTCCAAGCCGTACTTAATAGTTTGAAACAGGTTAGTAAATAAACATGCCGAGGTAGCTCAGTTGGTAGTAGCGCTTCCCTGAAGAGGAAGATGTCGCCAGTTCGACTCTGGCCCTCGGCACCAAAATAGGTTTATCCCTTTACCCTAAGTTTCGTCTGTCTATTTTTATCAATTTTTGGCAATCGTAAAATAAGAAGGCCGTGTTTTTCTATGGCGTCCGCCTCATCAACCTGTACTTCGGCAGGAAGCATAATAGTTCGTGAAAATGTGCCCCAGTAGAGTTCTTGGTGGAAATAGTCCTCATCTTTGACAAATCTTTCCGTCTCGCGTTTGCCTTTTATCGTGACCATGTCGCGGGTGATAGATATGTCGAGGTCTTCAGGCTTTACTCCGGCCACCATGCTTTTTATAACTATTTCCGTCGGTGTTTGGTAGAGGTCAACTGTAAGCTCTCCATCCTCGCTTTCATCATCAAACCAAGCCTCGCCATTGTTGTCTCCCCTGATGGGTATTTTTTTGCTACTAACAATTTCCGACTCAGCTTCTTCGTCCATTTTCATACTGCCGGTTAGTTTTTCAAAAAATGATCTATTGTCTTTCATAAGTGTTTTGATTTATATTTTTTATTTTTTCAAACATTAAAAGTATGGCTACAATTCCGACCCAGACCACACCAAATGTAAGAAAAATGTTTTTTTCTGCACTGTTAATTATAAGTAAATTGAAGCCAGTATGCAACACGATAGCAACGATAACTCCAGCAATAGTGTAAAATACTTTATCAACATGCGATTTATAGAAAGCTAGAGCCATATATACACCTATGGTGGCGGACGACATGATGTGGAGAAGTGACGCACCTACAAATCGCAGGTTTCCAGAGACGATGGTGTCAACCAGATTTCCGGCGTGAATTGATGGTATGAGAAAGAGTGCATTTTCAAAGGTGACAAAACCGAGGGCCGACACTATGAGGTAAATCATGTCGTCTACTGGCTCATCCGCCACTTTTTTGTTTCGTAGGGCGATAAAATATACAAATGCAAACTTAGCGGTCTCTTCTATGGTTGCCCACAGGATAAATGACAACAAATGCGGGTCTGGTTGATAGTTATAAACAAGCTTTTCGAGCGGTAAAACTACTAGGACCGCTAACATACCACCGAGGAAAGATAGAGTAATCATTTTTGCCGGTTCTGGGTGGCTATCTTCTTTCAGCCAGAACCACATCCATATCAGGGCTGGAATAAGCCCAAGAATAAAAGCTAGGATGAAAGGATAGTTTTGAAGGAAAGATAGCATAATTTTTAATTTAAACTTTAAAATTTAGACTTAATTTTAAATTATTAAATTCTAAATTTTAAATTGTTGGCTCAGGCCACTCTTCGATCATGAGAAGAGTTTTCTTATCCATATTTTGCCAAATTTCTTCCGTGATAAATGGCATGAATGGATGTAAAGCTCTGAGAGTAGCGTCTAGGGTCTGAAGTAAAAATTGCTTACGTCGACTCTTCTCTTCCTCCGTGCCTCTTTGGAAGATTGTTTTGCTTTCTTCTATTATTTTATCCGCGAGAGTGTGCCAGACATAATGATACAATTTTTCGGCGGCAAGATAAAAACGAAAATTGTCCATATCTTTTGTAACATCCTCAAGCACGGCTCGTCTTTCGGCTCTGAGTGTTTCGTCAAATTCGTTCCTCTCCGGAAAACCATTTTCCATACTTTCCCCCTCTGTATTTTCCAGGATAAACCTCGTAATGTTCCAGATTTTATTGGCGAAGTTTTTATAGGCCTTAATTTTGTCTTCTGAGAGGGCGAGTGAAGTTCCTGGTGTATTTCCTATAACCAGTGCCATACGCAGAGCATCTGTACCAAATTTCTCCGTGAGTATCATAGGATCGATAACATTTCCCTTGCTTTTGCTCATCTTTAGTCCTTTGCCATCTAAAACAAGCCCATGAAGATAAACGTTTTTGAATGGCACCTTCCCCGTGATATACAGTCCGAGCATAATCATGCGTGTCACCCAGAAGAAAATAATTTCTCCAGCCGTTTCCATGACATCCGTTGGATAAAAAGTTTTGAAGTCTTCGTGATCTGGAAACCCCAGTGTTGCAAAAGGCCATTGTCCTGATGAAAACCATGTATCAAATGTGTCATTGTCTTGGGCCACCCCTCCTCCACATTTGTCGCATTTCGATATTTTATTTTCCAAATCTACCATACCGTGACTGCACTGGGTGCATATTTTAGCTGGAATAGGAATGCCCCAGACTATTTGCCTAGATATATTCCAATCCATAATATTTTGTAGCCAGTGAGTGGTTATTTTCTTATAGTGATCTGGTATATATACGATCTCATCATTCTCTATTTTTTCCAATGCTTTCTCCGCCAGTGGCTTCATTTTTACAAACCACTGACTTTTTATCTGGGGCTCAATGATTGTTCCGCATTTATAGCAGGTTCGGACAACGTGCTTGTAGTTCTCGTCTATCTTTTCCACTAAACCTTTTTTTTGCAATTTTTCTAGTATCAAAGGTCTAGCTTTTTTGATGTGCTGACCAGCAAACTCTCCGGCAATGGGTAACAGTTTACCCTGTTCATCTATTATCTGCTCCTTGTCTAGATGATGTCTCTCGGCTATTTCAAAGTCAGCCGTGTCGTGCCAAGGAGTGATAGTCATAACTCCAGTACCGAACTCCATATCAACAGCCGAGTCTTTTATAATGGTCGCCTCAACAGGCCCATTTATCCATTCGAGGTTTATTTTTTGGCCATCTTTATAATCAGCGTATCTTTTATCGTCAGGATGCATGACCACATATTTATCGCCAAATTTTGTTTCAGGTCTGGAAGTGGCTATAGTGAAAGGTCCGTATTTGAGGTAGTAGAAACTATCAGTTCGTTCCTCGTCTTTGATTTCTAGATCAGAAAAAGAGGTTTGATGTTTTGTACACCACGAGACAATTCTCGATCCTCTATATACCAAATCATCGTCATACAGTTTTTTGAATGTTTGATAAACGGTTTGTATGATGTCTGGATCAAGTGTAAATTTTTCTCGAGACCAGTCACATGACGCCCCCATTTTCCTTATTTGCGATTTTATGTTACGAGAATTGTTTAGTGTGAAGTCCAGTATCTCTTTGTAAAGTTGTTTTGGTTCGATTTCAAATCTAGTTCGACCTTCTTTCTCTAGTTGTTTTTCGTACACAACTTGGGTTTCAAATCCCGCATGGTCTAGACCGGGGAGCCATAGAGTTTTGAATCCTTGCATCCTTTTATATCGAATCATTATGTCCTCTATAGTCATAACAAGTCCATGACCGGCATGAAGTGAGCCGTTGGCATTTGTCGGTGGCATTATTAGTGTAAAGGGTTTAGCATTAGGGTCAGTATTCTTGTCGGGATTGAAAAAACCGCTTTCCTCCCAGATTTTGTAGATCCTTTCCTCTGTTTCTTGGGGCTTATATGGGGATAAGAAAATTTCCTTCATCCCGTTAGAGTTTTTGATCATTTATTTGAAGTTAAATTTACTTGTGCAAGAATAATGTATTTTATCCACAGGCGTTAGGAAGTAAAACTCTAACGGGATTCATTTCTTTATATTATCACACCCAAACTTTGTGAGGTAGTTGTTGACAGTAGCAATAATTTGACAAAACAAAGTATCTTAAGGACATGTCTTTTATATACTACATATTATGTCCTTGATAATTACTTCCCGAAATAGACATGTTTTGTAGGCTATAAATTTTATATAAAAAACTTTTTTTGATGTAAAGGACATGAATCTAAAGAATGGCTATAAACAAGGATATTTCTGATATTAGTATTTTCCTCGACTATTGACACTTTTGTAATCGAAGTGTATCCTTTTCGGCATAATAAATATCTATGAAAACAGGCGTAAATAAATTAATACACATGAAGCATTTAGCTTTATTTACAGCCATATTCATGGCCACTTTTTTTGGTTTGGTGATTACCACAACCCACGCATTTAATGATCCACCCAATTTGAGAGCGAATGTAGTTTTCTCGTTTGAAGAGGTAAGTGGATACAACCCTAATTTAACCATACCACAGCAGGGTAATAAAATTATTCATTATGTTGTCCATGCCAATAACCTTGGACCGGGCTCAGTTACAGTTAAAAAAGAGGGATCAACGAATCCAATTTCTGGTTGGCAGGCTACTGGAGAGGGTAATGCTGAAGAGCTTGTAACCGTCGGCGGCAAAACGGTTTACCAAGAAGGAGAGTCTGGCGTTACGGATTTTTACTATGATACTGCCCAAAGAAGTTGTGGAAGAGTACAAATTGATATCGGATTTAAAGATACAGAAAATACTGCAGATAGATTAGCTGGTGATCAAATGGTTACTGGTATTGTAATTAATTATGGTGTTGATTGTAGCACCCTTCCCCAAGGATATCTGGATGGTGCAAGCTGTACTCATATTGGTGGTTGGTCTATAGATTTTGATACACCAAATTCTTTTGTTAATATTGAAATATACAGAAATGGTCCATTTGGAACTGGAACATTATCTACAACAACATCAGCATATCACTTTCGTTCAGATATTAATTCCATCTACAATTTAGGTAATCATGCTTTTGGCATTACTACCCCATCAGATTTTCTAGATGGTAATTCTCACAGCGTCTATGCCTATGGCATTGATACACAAACTGGTGCACGTGTGCTTCTAAGCCCATCATCTACGACAACACCTCTAGTAATATCTTGTCCAAACACTCCAGTTTCTCCAACAGTAGATCTCAAGGCTAACGGTTCAGATGGACCAATCACTATTCCATCTGGCACTTCTGCTACACTAAGCTGGATATCTCAAAATGCTACATCATGTGCTCTATTCATTAACAACATCAATACTGGTTGGACAGGGACATCACAATCAGACGTACAGACAGGTAACATCACTATCGCAACGAGCACCTACCGTGTTGATTGTACTGGTTCAGGTGGTAATGCTTCTGATACTGTGGTTATTTATACTCAGACTCAAACTCCGATCAGCACCCTTCCCCAAGGATATCTGGATGGTGCAAGCTGTACTCATATTGGTGGTTGGTCTATAGATTTTGATACACCAAATTCTTTTGTTAATATTGAAATATACAGAAATGGTCCATTTGGAACTGGAACATTATCTACAACAACATCAGCATATCACTTTCGTTCAGATATTAATTCCATCTACAATTTAGGTAATCATGCTTTTGGCATTACTACCCCATCAGATTTTCTAGATGGTAATTCTCACAGCGTCTATGCCTATGGCATTGATACACAAACTGGTGCACGTGTGCTTCTAAGCCCATCATCTACGACAACACCTCTAGTAATATCTTGTCCAAACACTCCAGTTTCTCCAACAGTAGATCTCAAGGCTAACGGTTCAGATGGACCAATCACTATTCCATCTGGCACTTCTGCTACACTAAGCTGGATATCTCAAAATGCTACATCATGTGCTCTATTCATTAACAACATCAATACTGGTTGGACAGGGACATCACAATCAGACGTACAGACAGGTAACATCACTATCGCAACGAGCACCTACCGTGTTGATTGTACTGGTTCAGGTGGTAATGCTTCTGATACTGTGGTTATTTATACTCAGACT
>Ga0209542_10001457_pt1 | contig 55420 bp, 61 predicted proteins | sample RifCSPhighO2_01_FD_184028 | JGI IMG/M metagenome (GOLD analysis project Ga0209542, IMG submission 184028) | Soil microbial communities from Rifle, Colorado - Rifle CSP2_plank highO2_0.1 (SPAdes) (version 2) | ecosystem: Environmental > Terrestrial > Deep subsurface > Rock core/Sediment ... | reverse complement strand
AAATTCCACATTTATTTTTGGCACCCTCAGATATTCTGAAAATCCTCCGGGGTCAAAGTTTGTCCTGTGCAGAGTCTCGCATGCAGTATGATTTCCGTTCAGGCAGTAATGGCACTTCATGCACGGGACGTGATGTGAAACAAAAATTTTATCGCCAACCCTAAAATTTTTAACATTTTTTCCGGATTTTTCAACGACTCCGGAAATTTCGTGCCCCAAAACTAATGGCGCTTTTTTAATTCGGTACCATTCCATGACATCTGTTCCGCAGATTCCTGAAGCCATGACTTTGACAAGAAGCTCATCATCACTTATTTCAGGAATTGGCCTTTCTTCAATCCTTACATCTTTATTATTGTAATAGACTGCAGTCCTCATGATAAAAATGAATTTAAAGAATAATAAAAAGGTTTCTAATGAAACTCATTCCACAGCACTGGTAACAATTTTTTGTGATTTTAGCTTGTTGAATAATTCAAATGCCTCGTCCGCAGTGTAGCCATCGTGAACAACGGCCCTGACAGACTGCATCATTGCAATTGGATTTTCAGACTGGAAAATATTTCTGCCCATGTCAACTCCCGCAGCGCCTTTAGCTATTGCATTGTAAGACATCTCCAAGGCTTCTTTTTCTGGAATTTTTTTTCCTCCGGCAATAACAATCGGGACAGGACAGCCTTCAACAACTTTGTCAAAATCCTCAGCGCAGTAATATGTTTTGACTATGTGGGCACCAATTTCAGCGGCGATTCTGCACGCTAATCCAAGGTATCTTGCATCTCGTGCCATATCCTTTCCTACTGCTGTAATTGCCAGTACGGGCATGCCATAATCTTCAGCCTCATTGACTAATCTTCCTAAATTTGAAATTGTCCTGTCTTCATTTTTTTCTCCTACAAAAATAGAGATTCCAACTCCAACAGCATTCAGCCTCAATGCCTCTTTCATTGAAGTTGTTATGTCTTCATTTGACAGCTCGCCAAGAACACTCGGGCCGCCGGAAACTCTCAAGAAAATCGGTGTATTTGCAATTGGAGAAATGCAATTTCTTAAAACGCCCCTTGTGACAAACAAGGAATCGCAATACGGCAGCAAAGGCGCTATTGTTTCCCGTGGCTTTTTCAGTCCAGTTGTCGGGCCCTGAAAATATCCGTGATCGACAGCAAGCATCACAGTCCGCTGGCTTTTCTGGTTAAAAATTCTTGCCAGCCTGTTCTTCATTCCCCAGTCCATTTGAATTACCATATATGTAAAAGATTAATTGATTTATAAAGGTTGTTGGTTTATTTATTTCTCAGAAATCCCAAAATCTCATTGTCAACCGGTTTTATAATCCCATTTTCAGTTATAATCCCGGTTATGTATCTAGCAGGCGTCACATCAAAAGCAGGATTTTTTGCAGAGCTGTCTTCCGGGGCAATCCTGATTTTCCTAAATTTTTTATTTTCATCAGTCCCTGAGATATACAAAACTTCATTTTCACTTCTGTCCTCAATGTGAATATCTTCTCCGGTCTTGCAGTCAGCATCAAATGTCGAAATTGGAGCGGCAACATAAAAAGGAATATTATTTTCTTTTGCCAGTACAGCTTTTTCATAAGTGCCTATCTTGTTTGCAACGTCGCCATTCATTGCAATCCTGTCCGCCCCGACAATTGCAAAATCAATCTCATTTTTTTTCATAAAATAGCCGGCTGCATTGTCCACAATTATTGAATGCGGAATTTTTTCCTGTGCCAATTCCCACGCAGTCAGGGAAGAGCCTTGGTTTCTGGGCCTTGTCTCATCGACATAAACAAAAAGGTTTTTTCCGCTGTAATGCGCAAGCCTTATCGGAGACAATGCTGTGCCAAAATCAACACAGGCAAGCGCGCCCGCATTGCAATGCGTCAGAATATTTTGATTGTTTTTTATTAAATTATTTCCATGCTCCCCAATCTTCCTGCATATTTCAGCGCTCCAGTCCGCGTATTCCACCGCCGCTTCAAAAGCTTTCATTTTGGAATTTGTTATGCTGCCTTCAGCAAACATTTTGGATTTCACATAACTTAAGGCATAATTTAAATCATTTGCAGTAGGCCTTGTAGAATTCAATGCATTATGCGCTTCCTGAGTATGTATTACAAAATCTTCAAAATTCTCTCCTTCATAATGCAAGGCAGCCTGTGCCAATCCGAATGCGCCAGCCGCGCCGATAGCAGGCGCCCCCCTAACAATCATAGTCTTTATTGCATTTGCCGTATCTAAGTAATTTTTTGATCGGTAAATTTCAAATTTAAAAGGCAGCAGCAGCTGATTTATCATATAGACGGAAGTGTCCCGCATCCAGACCGTCCTGTAGTTTAGATTGTTTATCAGCATTACAAAATCAGCATATGGCGATCGTTTAAAAACATTGTCAAACAGAAAAACTATAAATATAAGGTGAAATTGTTTTGAATTATGGACTTAAAAAAAACTATAAGAACGGTCCCAAACTGGCCGAGGCAGGGGGTAATGTTCAGGGATATTACAACATTATTAAAAGACGCTAACGCCTTTAACTATGTCATTGATAAATTATGTGAAAGATATAAATATAAGAGGATTGATTTGATTGCAGGCATAGAAAGCAGAGGATTTATTTTTGGAGGCGCAATTGCCCATAAATTGCAAAAAGGATTTATTCCAATTAGAAAGGAAGGAAAGCTGCCCCACAGTACAGAAAAAGAAAGTTATGAATTGGAATACGGCAGGGCAACTATTGAAGTTCACGCTGATGCTATTCCAAAAGGAGCAAAAATTCTGGTTGTTGATGATTTAATCGCGACAGCCGGTACCTTGGTTGCCTCTATTAACCTAATAGAAAAGCTGGGCGGGCAAGTAGTAGAATGTGCCGTTATAATTGAACTGCCGGATTTGGGTGGCAGGGAAAAAGTAGAAGCGAAAGGCTGCAAGTTATATTCACTCATAAAGTTTGAGGGAGAGTAATTACTCAAACGAATTCTTATCAAAAACAGCAAACCCGGTTACTTTGTTCTCAATCTTGAATCCGTTACAGTCTTTTGTTTCATCTGCTTTTAAAATCTTTCCATTGCAGTTTACAAACAGTTCATCCCTGCAATATCTTAAATTATCTTTTTCTTCGCAAACTGCTGATGTAAATGTATTGAACTGAAAGTTATTTTTTGGTGTTTTTATTTTAATATTATCTTCGCTTATAGCGATTAAACTAAATAAAGAAATTATCACAATCACTAACAAAATAATTACCAGCCCCCTCATGGGACAAGGTAAGAAATATCAGTTTAAAAAACTATTTCTCTACAATCTCCCCATAACCGATTAATCTAAATCTATTCCCTATTCTTCTGGAAAGAGTAACTCTCGAACTGGTGTCTGCGCAAACCGGCAGCTTTAATCTGCACCTTATTTTATTTTTTCTCAGTTCAATTACCATTCCGACTGTTGCCGCGGAATTCACATTCAGCATTAATGGCTCGGTCATTTTGATTGGGTCAACATTTAATTCTTCTTGCGTTCCGACAACTCTCTTCAGCAAATGAACATCAAGCAGCAGCTCATTCCAGACTTTTGGAAGCTTGCCCGGCAATCCGACAAGCGAGCCGGTTAACTGGTCTGACTTGACAATTGAAGGGTCAAGAGAAGTCAAAACTCCTATTGAGCCGCCCGGCCCGACGGATTCAAGATTTACACTTCCTGAAATTAAACCTGTGATTTTTGTTGTTATAGGCTTCCATACTTGCTGGTTTTTCTCGATCATTATTCTCCCGGGCCTTATTTCAACATTGCCACCAATTTTAAGAATACCATGCCTTAAGCTCCCTCCAAGGACTCCGCCCACAAGTTTTTCCGGAGTAATCCCTGGCCTGTTGATGTCAAAACTTCTTGCAACGAGCATAATCGGCTCTTTTTTTTCGTCGCGCGCCGGAGTTGGAATATATTTATCAATTGCTTCCATCAGGAAATCAAGCCCAACCCTGTGCTGTGCCGAAATCGGAATTATCGGGGCGTTTTCAAAACTTGTGCCCCTGAGAAAATTTTTTATCTGCTCGTGATTTTTCAGCGCCTGCTCCTCATTAACCAAATCAATCTTGTTCTGCACAATGATTACATTTTTTATTCCTATAATTTCCAATGCCATCAGATGCTCTCTTGTCTGAGGCTGCGGGCATGTTTCGCTTGCTGCAACCAAAAGCAAAGCGCCGTCCATTATCGTTGCTCCTGCAAGCATAGTTGCCATCAGTGATTCATGGCCCGGCGCATCGACGAAGCTTACTTTTCTTAACGGAACTGATTTGGAATTGCAGTTGGGGCATTCTTCTTTTGTTGTGAATGCCTTCGCCCCTTTGCATTTATCACATTTTCTGAATAAAATATCCGCATATCCCAGCCTAATCGTGATTCCGCGCTTCAATTCTTCAGAATGAGTGTCTGTCCACTTTCCGCTCAATCTTTCTAGCAGCGTTGTTTTGCCGTGGTCGACATGGCCGACCATTCCAATATTGACAGAGGGTTGTGGAGGAAGTTCATCTTGCGCTTCTTCTTTCTTTTTAGCCATGTTTTAATTTAAAATTTGGATTTCGGTTTTTTTATTTTCAGTATAGGGAACTTGACACTTTAAAATTTTTTCAATATTCTCTACAATTAAAATTCTTTAGGGAGGGAACATTCTTATTGCACCAGATGAGTTTTTTTCCGCCCTCCACCCACCCATAAATATAGAAGGCTAATAGTGCTTAATTAAAAAAATTACTCTTTCTTTTCTTCTTTTGCTTCGGCTTTTTCTGGAACGCCAAGAGCTTCGTGAAGTTTTTTCGTGCCCGACTTTGTTACTTTAAGGTTAATTTGTGAAATTTTATCATGGATTTTATGACCGCAGACTGTTTTCCTTCTTTTGATTCCCTTACCAGCGCCTCGAAAACCAGTCCCTCCCAAAATCGTCATTTTTTTTCTAGTTCCTAAAATTCCCCTCCTCATTGGGAAACCGCAGTAATCCGAGCCACCTGTAATCTGGAACTCAAAGCTCGGGACTTCAAACGAATCCCCTTTGACAGTTTCGCCCAAATTCAAGCCAATGAAATGGCTTGCCAGTTCATCCTTTATTTCCTTCTGGAATGTTTTTCCCGTTGCCGGGTCTGAAATGCACAATTTAAAGCTAGCCATAATAATTTTACCTCCGAATTTATAACGGGTCACGTGAAACGAGCCGCATTTAAATACTTTACTGGTCAAAGGGTTATATCAGATAAGACTCTGAAAGCCTGACTTTTCTGGCAGAAAGTGCCTAAAAAATAATATTTACTACTTCATTCTTTCGGTATTAATCTTTTAAAAAACAAATTTTCCATCTCATTTGAACTTATTTTTTCTAATATGTAGTCGGGTAATAACTGCACTAATCTACCTTCACATTTTCTAACTATCTCTGCAGCAGAAGATTTTCCTGAGATGATATAGATTAATGGAGAATTTGATGCAACACTTGATGTTACATGTTGGATAACGCTCCTTTCACTATCTTCTTTTTTAACAAACAGAACGTGCTTGTTAATATTTTTCAAAACATAGATTATTTTATCTTTAAAATCAATTATCGAACTCATATTGTCAATTAAAATGCCTATATACCTATTCAAAATACCATTCTCTACGAATTGTGCAATGCGTACGCCATTAACCTCAAATTTATCAAATATTTTATTTCTTAAATTGTTTCTCCTATCCTTCTTACTGTGTAATTTTCTTAATGTTAATCCCATATTAACAATAAATAATATTTCTTTATCGCTTACGTATTCTTTATAAAAACTTAATTCGCCAGAATGATATTGTTCTTTGACTAAGTTTATTGTTTCTTCGTCCTGTATGAATGCCAGTTTTTTGTCCTTTAATTTTATTACAAAACTCTTAATCGCATCAAAAGTCCAATCTATCGTACCTTTTACTGCTCCAGCAAAGGCACTTTCTATTGGATCCTCAGAAGACATCTCCAAACTCCTCTATATATTTGGATAGACTCAACTCATTGTTGTCCAGAATGATTATACTACCTGGCAATATAACCATATTATCTAATTTAATTGGTACGTCCAGATATCTATCAAGAAGTTTTTTCCCAGATTCTAAAACAAACTCGCCGTCGGAGTCGTACCCTAATTCCCTTAGTAATTCTATTTTTGAGTCTTTAGAAACCTCTTTCAGTGATAGTCTTTCCATTTTTTATTCTCCTTGTTAGTTATATACAATTTTTAATTATACTGTTTTTGTTTATAAATCTTGCGAATTTAAGCAATTTATTTATTTTCTTTTCTTATTTTTCTGGCGGGATGAGTCCAAGTCACCAATATACACTTTTTATGGGCTATTTGATCAAAGACAGGTCAAAATTTAGCTGTTGCCAGTCCTGCCTTATAGCTTGGCACTGAGATGGAATGCCCCTCTACATACATTAATAGTCTTTTGAAATAATAAAATGACATTCCAGCCAACACAAATGGAACAAGATTCATCCATACGCTCAAGTTAAAAGTGAACATTGCAAACGGGAATAGCATTGCCGAGAAAAATAACACTAGCGCGATTAACAAATTGTTTAATATCCTGTAGCATTTTGCAAGATTTTTTGAACTGTCAACATTTGTCAGTATAACTGCCAAAACGTGATGTATTTCCTTTAATCTTTTATAAAGTAAATTAAGCAAATATCCAAATATTATGAGGCTCAATCCATAAAACACATACAAGAATATCGGGGCTAACCCGGACTTAATCAACAATGAAAACTGCCTAAATATCAAAAATGCGAACAGCAAGACTATTCCGAGCATTAAAGCAAGCTTTGACTCCGACTTGAGCTTATTGGTGAAAAAGTTTTCTATTTCTGTCTGGTCAAAGAATCTTCGCATGTATCCGGACAGTTTCTCCAACCTTAATTTGCCCCTTGAAGAAACTCTTGCATTAAACGATGAATGAATTTTCTCGCTGTGGTTTATCCCTATTGACATTATTATGGCGGTTGTGAATATTATTGCTGCAGTTATTGTAACCAAATCAATTCCCAGGCCGAATTTCTGGCCTTCTTTTGCCACAAGCAGGGAAAATTCTCCGACTGATATCATGGCAATGCTGGAAAAAAGAGGCTGGTCATCCTTAAAATTAGCCAATAGCATTGTCACAAATCCGACTGCTACGAATCTTGAAACTATGACCGTCAATAATAATACGCCGATTAGAGGAAGATAGTATTTAACCGTGGCAAAATCTACCAGAGTCCCCATTGATATGAAAAATATGGACGTGAATATCAAAGCTAAGGGCTTGACTGCCTTCCCGTATTCTTTTGCATTCGGCAGTGAGGCAATCAGGCTGCCCGCAAGAAATGCCCCTGCTGATGGGGTCAATCCAAGAAATAATGCAAACCAGCTGAATAAAGCTCCCAAGGCTAGGGATAGTAAAACCAGCACGGATTCGTCATTGCTGTTTTTCCGTACTGTAATTATAATATATTTCAAAACTTTCATCATTATAATGTACGCAAAAATTAATATAGCAACCGAAAAAATTATTTTTTCAAATATCGGCAATATTCCGGCAGTAGAATCTTTTACTCCCGAAAAAAATGTCAGTGTAAAAACAGCAAGTATATCTTCTATTATAAGCACTGCAATTAACAGTGGAACTTCTTTCCTGCTGAACATTTCTTTCTGTTCCAGCACTTTCACAATAACGACCGTGCTGCTGAAGGAGAGAATTACTCCAATAAACAAAGCCACTTTTACGCTGAATCCCATTAATAGAGTTGCCTGATATCCAAAAAACAAAACAATCGCAAATTTTAGCAGGCCTATTAAAACAGACCTTGCACCAAGCCTTAGAAGTTTGGAAATATCAAATTCCATGCCAATAGTAAACAGCATCAGGATTGCCCCAATTTCTGCCATGGCTGTAATCATATTAACATTTTCAACTAACTTAAGGGAATGGGGACCCACTATTGCCCCAACTAATAATAGCCCAAACACAGCAGGCTGCTTAAATCTTGTAGCTATAATTCCGCCTACTACAGCGCACAAGAAGAGTATGCCCAAGCTAACAAGTTCAGTTGCCATTTTTAACACTAGTTTTTGTAATTCTTAATTTTAATATCTGATGATTTACGAAATTCCCAACGTTTAAACTTTTTTAAGTATATTGGTATACAAAAATGTATATTAGTTCTGTTAAAATGTAATAACTTATATTTAAAGCTTTCGGTAGTTCATACGTAAGTACGAGTCGAAGTAGAGTTATTTGCTATATAGAAGAGAAAATAGAGGAACGAGAAAGAACGGTTTAATTCCAAATTACTGTTACTATAATAGGTTGAAAGTCAATCTTACTGTCAGATAATCTTATATAAATCTTGATTCCAAACCGAACTTTCTCGAAAGCTTTTTATCCTTACAAAAAACTTATTTCTTTATTATGGATATAAAACAATTTATAAAAAAATATGAGCTGTTCGCCATAATTGTAATCACCCTTCTGTTGATATATATTATTGTATTCTTCAACCAGAAGTTAAATTTCTTTCTTGGAAATGAGCTGATTGTGCATCTTGAGCCACAGCAGAAATCATTCAGCATGCATTACGGCGGCTCAAGCCGTATTAATTTTAATGTTTCCATAGAAAATGTTGCTTACTGTAAAGCGTCATGTTCCTATTCTTTCACTGACAAAAGCAAAAATGAAGTTCTGGAAAAAAATGATTTCGAAATTGGAATTGGCCAAAATGTTATAAAGAGCTACAATTTAAGCGTCAAGAGGCTCGGCAGCGGCCAGGATTTGTATAATTTTGAGATTAAATGCCACAGCGTGCGCTCTTTCTTTTGCCATACCGGCAGTCCCGAAAAATCAAGGTCTTCATTAATATTGGTTAATTACGACCTTACTGAAGCAGAAAAAGCGCTCAAAAATGAATTAAAATCGAATTTCACAGAGCTTCTTCAGCTGTTGCAAGATGTTGATGTTGCGCATCAAAAAGCAAGCCAAAAATATTTTGAGCTCGCGCATAAATTGAATCTGAAGAATATGACGAGCGGCAAAATAGAGATTGATTATACTTACGATAAAATAAGAGTTTCTATTGAGAATCTCAGAAGCATATGGTCTGTAGAGAATTACGCCCAGTTAAAGCAGTCATTCAACAAAACGTATTTTGACGATTTAAATTACATTAACAGAACAATTGGCGCATTTGACAAAAGGATAGATGATGCAGCAGGCCTGCATAACTCAATATTGTCGCAATTGAGCTTAATATACGGCAGTTCAAATGAGCTGAATCCATTTATTAAAATTTTAGGCGATAAATCCATAACTGGCAGATTTAATTCAAACTTAAATGATTTTAATAAATTATCATCATCTGTTACCAACAATACCTTTGAAAATTATGATCGGGTGGTTGCGGAACTAAACAAAATTGAATTGCAGCAAAATTCAATAATTGAAACATCAAGATGGAATTCTGCAAAAACGTTTTTTGAGTCTGAATATTTGCTGAAATCGGAAAATGATTTGTTATGCAATTTGCAGCAGAATTGCTCAGAAAATGCATCGATAGAAAAAGCGGTTGATAAATCTCAATCTTTCGTGGATAAATATCCCAAGCTTACGGATTTATCGCAAAATTGCCTGCTTCTTGCAGGTATAAGCGAAAAGCACTCCGTCATTAGGAATGAAACATCAAAAATTATTGGGGATAAAAATATAACATTTAACGCGGATGAAAAATTTATTAACCTGACTCAAAAATTCAAAAATAATGAAGTTGCAAAAATAAATAATTCCTATTACTATTCGCTGCAGAAATTAAAGGATGAAAATAAAACAAATGAAAGTTTAATTCAAATCGCTGAAGAATTCGCGCCGGACAGTGAAATAAATATTTCAGAAACTGATTACAATAAATCAGTCAATATTTCCCTGTATCTTTTGTCAGGAATAAATTTATCAAAGCAATCCAACGACTTTTTAATAAAATGCTCTGAATTTGAAAATGTTTCTAATATTGCACAATTTTTTGATTTTAGTCAAGTTAGCGCAAATATCACTTATAACTTAATTCAAAATATTGACACTGTTTTATCCGACAACCCCCCAATCTGCTGCGTTTTTAATGACTGCAGTCCCTGCTGCAGGGATGATTCATGCAAAAATGACCCAAAAACCTTCCCGGTAATTTTCTTGCACGGCCACTCATTCTACAAGGATAATTCTCCAGAATACTCGCTGGACGCATTTAACAAGCTACAGTCAAAACTTGACGAAGACGGCTACCTGAACGCGGGGATTGTTTCGCTTTACTCAAAGAACGAATCTTTGCAGAGCGGGATTTGGAGCCTGTCAGGCAGGCCGATAACTGCAAAAGTAAGCTACTATTACGACGCATTCAGGAAAGATGACAAATATATTCTTATCCCAACAAAAAGCGAGAATATTGACACTTATGCAGTAAGACTAAAGGATTTGATTGATATAGTAAAGGAAAGAACGGGAAAACCAAAAGTCAACATAATAGCTCATTCAATGGGTGGTTTGGTTGCAAGAAGATATATTCAGATTTTCGACGCTAGCGATGTAAATAAATTTATTATGATTGCCACGCCAAACCATGGAATTTCAAGCAAGGCAGCAAGCTATTGCGGATATTTAGGCGAGAACAGGGAATGCCAGGACATGCTTCAGGGCAGCCTGTTCATCAACAAACTAAATGACCCCTCAAAGCAGCCAAGCGGTGTAAAAATGTATGACATTATCGGAACTGGCTGCAACACCGATTCAGGGAACGGGGATGGGGTTGTAACGGCAGAAAATGCAAAATTAGATAATACAATAATATTTTATATCAATGGAACCTGTAACGGTGTATTTGGAGGAACCCTGCATACGGATCTTCTTAATCTTAATTTATATCCAGAAACTTACAGAATTGTAAAAGAGATAATGAATGAATAATTATTTTTTTTCTTGCCTTGTATAAACCGTCCTTGTCGGGAATGGTATTTTGATTCCCCCTTTTATCAAGGCATTATAAATTTCCTCAACTACCAGTGCCTTTGTGTCATCGTACCTGTCGCTATACCCGGGAACCCAGAAAAGGGCAGTGAACTTCAGGGCAAAGTCACCCATTTCAATCATTAGAACTTTAGGAGACGGCTTTTTTAGTACATCTGGAATTTTCTTCAGCGTGTCAAGAACAATCTTTCTTACTTTTGAAATGCTTGAGCCATATTCAACTCCAAAATTTACATTAAACCTAACGCTGGGGTCAGGCTGGACAAAGTTTATTATCCGTGAGTCGGCAAGCTTTCCGTTTGGCAATGTTATTATTTCATTGTCGAAAGTGTGTAGTTTTGTGCTTCTAAGGCCGACATCAACAACTCTGCCTATGGTTTCCTCGTCCAGTTTTATAATGTCACCGACCTTTATGCTTTTGTCCATCAGCAGGGATGCCCCGCCAAATATATTGCCAAGCGTGCTTTGGAGCGCGAAAGCCACAGCAATTCCCACAATCCCGAGCCCTGCCAGCAGCGGTCCTATCTGTATGCCCCAGATTGGAAGTATAAACATCAAGCCTATCAATGAAATAAAAATCCTTGAAAATTTCTTGAATATTGGAACCAGCTCGTCGTGCAAAATCACCACATTCTTCTTATGCAATTTTGTCCCAAGATTATCAAGAAACGCCTCAACAAATATTATTACAAGGTAAGTTATAATAATATAAATTAATGTAAAAATAATTTTCACTGCAATGTCCGCCAGGTTTTTGTTTATTCCAAGAGGAATCAAAGCAAGCCTAAGCCCAATAAGAAGTAATATTATGGAAATTGGACCATTTGATTTCTTGACAAGTATATCATCCATAGTTGTTTTTGTTTTCCTTGTGAGTTTCAGAATTATTTTGGTTGCTATGAAAACAAATAATCTTGAAAGCAGAAAAAACAAAACTAAAATAAGAAACGAATCAAAGTACGGATTGTAAAAGTACTTATTCGTAGGGTTTAACCCAACGTACTTCTTAGTGAGATTAAGGTAAAATCAAGCAGCATTTCATGAAAAGCTTAGCTGAACTTATATTTAAGTATTTGTTTAGATTTGGAGAAATGATAAAAATTGGTAACAAATCAAACATCAATAAAATAAATACTATTAAAATCTTAAATTAGTTCTATTGTTTAACTATAGATAGATCAATAATGAAAATAATAAACCAGTATACTGATGTGTATATAATACAACAAAAAGTATTTATAGTGATTAAATATTAAAATCATTACGTGGGGGTGTTTTTATTGAGTGCTTCTAATTATAGTGAGAAGATGGATTACATTACAGTAGACGGCAGTGCATATACTCACAAGCAGATTGAGATAAGAAACGGAATAACTTTCATGCGAATGAAAAAGCGCATTCTGAAATTAAAAGATGAATATTAAGGACAGAAAGCTTTTGAGGTTCTTAGTCGTTGTCATAATAATTTCTCTTATTCTAAATATTGTGTTATTGGCATTAAGAATAATTAATGAATATTTTTTCTGGATTATCATAATTGTAGCTGCTGTTTTTGCGTATAAGGTGCTGCCCAAGGCAAATAAAAAGTAATTTAAAACACAAAAACAAAGAGGGTCTAGCCGTTGCCCGGCCAGCCTAAGCTGTCAGTTAAAGTTTTTTGTTCAAGCTTTTGGTACGCAAGATGGCTTGAGCCGTAAAAGCAGACGTTTAGTTAATGCCTTAGTGCAGATTGCTTGCGATTCCTGCGTTAAACATCAGCGTCAATCAGCAATGACTTTGCTTTAACCACAGACGGGTTCAGCTCACCCCCGGATACTGTATTGATTTAATGATATTTAAATTCTGCCTCTATAAATTATATAAAAAGTCGGATAAATATTATTTTCCTATTCAAAAGTTTTATATTAAAAGAAAAAAATAATTTTGACTTAAAGGTGGTAATAGCCAAAATATTTATAAATCAAATAGCGTTTCTATGAAATTATGAATTTATCTAGACTAGAAAGAATTGCTGGAACTGTAAGAAATTCTGTAAGTGATTCCTTTAGGGCTGTGCCAGAAGCTGTGGTTGAATTTGGAAAAAATGTTTTGTTTCCACAAAAACACGAAAGAGTGAAAGCTGAACTCTCTCGATTAGCGCGAGAAACTGCAAGTGAATTGCTCGGGCCAGTTATGGTTGATGCTGAATATGTGCATAGCTTGGCTGCAAAGTATAATCTAAATCCTAATTATTTTGATTATGCAAGAGGAAATTTAATTGCGTCTATAACGTCTTTAGTTGGTGGTGCTCCAACTCCAGATGGGAGAGAAAAATTTAAAGGATCCTTAGGGAGGGTCAGTGAGGTTCTTTGGTCTGTAGCTGGGCATTATGGAAATGGAAGTGCAACACATAACGCTGCAGTGGGAATTGTTAATGAAACTTATTTTCGTAATGAAACAATCGTACTTCATATGGGTTTAAGAGAAACAATTTAATCTTAAAAATTAAAAATAAAAGGCCTTATTTGGCCTTTCCCAGAATCCTAAACACTTTTGTGCCGCAAGTTGCGCAGACACCTTTCATTGCACTCATGCCATTCTTCATAGTGACTTCCTTGCCATCCTTAATTTCAACTTCTTTCCTGCACTTCATGCATCTTCCTCTTGCCATTAAATTCACCTCATAATTTTAAATGAATTATAGGATTTTAAGCCTATGAGTGTTCAATGTAGTAAGTAATATATAAAAGTTTGGATTATTTACGAGTATTTTACGAGTGGTTTGCTACTTTGGACTGGTAATATCCCTTAAATCTTATTGATGCAACATTGGAAACTCTACCTTTATGTTCGTAAGGAAATACTTCGGCATCTATTAAAATTTCTCTTGTACTACCGTCTGGTTGCCATTGAAGTCTTCTCGCATCCTGCAATGTTACGCATCCCAGAAGCGATTGATCCAAATATGTCTTTCTGTTTGGTCTTATATTATCCACATTTGGCGCCAGCTCTACAGAAGGCATGCCTAACATTTGTTCGATAGTTTTGCCAAAGATTTTAGCCGCTTCATAATTAAAGAAATTTATTATGCCATTGTTGTCGTGGCTTAGCAAAGGGGTTCCATACAACAAAGCATTTACACTTGCATATTTTGAAGCAGGATTTTCTGGAATATCTCCATTTACAAAACCAACACCATGTTTAACTATAGCTGCATGCAAATCATTTGCAAGTTCTTCCGTAATTTTCTCAATAGTTCCCATAAATATAAAAGAAAAATAAGTTTATGCGGCTCTTTGGTTTCCCGGTCTAAGACCTCGGTTTATTTTTGCCGCATTCCATACATTTGGCACTGTTGAGGTATAATTTGGTGCAACAATGAAGTCACCCGGATACCTTTCGCGACTGTCCAAGAATTGCGGCAATATTATTGCCTTAAATCTAGGACCCCAGTCTAGCGCGCCACGCTGCGCTGTTGTGCTGCAAGCACCAAGAAGATGTGAAACGCCTTCTCTTTGGTAAAATCGATTCAAGCTTTCAGTGGCCTCCTCAACTGTTTCATTAATTGCTTCACTTACCCTGTGGCCGTGATCAATTAGAGTTTGATATTGGGCCTCAATGGCACCGAGGATAGCTCCCGCCAAAGCAAAATTAGTTATTTTCATTCCATAAGTCCTGTCACGCAATTGTGCCCTAATCTCTCGCCCTGTAGTCCACATTTCTGACTTATTAATTGGTGTATATTCGGCCGCTAATTTTAAATCGTAGTCTGGTTGACTATTCGAGTCAAGTGCTATTTTGGCCTCTATCCCATCTTCAACGGACTTATACAGCCTATTCAGAAGAGGTTGCGTAGAATTTCTTATCATTTTTTTATATTGTAGTACCGTACCTAAATGGCCAGCTTCTTGAGCCTGCCTGTAAATTTCTGCGGCCCCACTCTGTCCAATCAAAGGGAGTATGACCTGAGTTATTTGCTCTGAAGAATTAATAAATGCTTCTCTCGGATCAATTTTATTTTTTTGCCTTAAAGTATCATACGCAGCTTCTGCCAGCGCCCATACCTCTCCCAATAAAAATGCCCTTTCTCCAAAATGATCGCTTACCACTTCGTCTCTAAAAGTAGTTTCTAACATATACGCAGCTCCAATTCCTCTGCCCATGGCAAGTGTTTTTTCAAGAGCACGCCCGCTAAAGTTTCTCGCAACTGCAAAACTAGCGTTTATGCCTAATCCGTTTAGATAATTTTCTCTTACGCTTAATCCTGCGCCCTTGGGGGCTATCATACCAACGTCAACACCTTCACGCGGTTTTATGCCAGTAAGTTGGTTGAAATGCATTCCAAATCCATGTGAAAAGTAAAGCATCTTTCCTGGCTCCACATATCTTTCTATGCTTGGCCAAGAATCTCTCTGGCCTGCATCTGAAGTTAAATACGCAATTATAGTTGCCCTATCAGCGGCTTCTTCTATAGAGAACAAATTCTTACCAGGCTCCCATCCATCCTTAAGCGCATTCTCCCAGCCGGTCAGTCTTTTATCACCAGGTTTAGAAAATCTTTTTCTTTGGCCAACAAAAACAGGAATGTTATGGTCCTTAAGACTGTCTCTTAGATTTTGTGATTGTGCTGGCCCTTGGGAGCCATAACCCTCAAATCCAATTTTTTGGCCTTTAAGGGCATCTATTGCATCATCCAGTGTAAATTCTTGCCGTGTGACAACCCCCTCATCACCACCACCAAAGTTAATTTTCATATTGATTACCTCCGATTATATTAAAAATTAAAGAACTTCAAATTATTATATAAATATTTCCATTATAACTACTTTAAAATAGAAACTGTTTCTATTCCACAATCTCCAGCAATTCTTTTATATCATTAATTTCATAATCCGCATCTGAATTCTCAATTTCAGGATTTCCATATCTGGCAAAGCAAGTCAGCATTCCCAAAGCTTTGGCGCCTTTTATGTCCCTCTCCGGCCAATCGCCAACCATCAGGCACTCGCTTGGCTTTAACTTTAATTTATCAAACACAACCATAAAAGGCTTATTGCTTGGCTTATACTCGCCCGTGTCATCAAAAGTTACAACCAAATCAAAATAGTGGTTTATTTTCATAGAAACAAGCCTTATCCATGCTTTTAATCTTGGAGCATCGGAAACTATTGCAAGTTTTATTCCCTTTCTTTTTAATTCATACAGAACTTTTCCAACATTTGGGTATGGCTCGAGAAATCCGCTTCTTACTCTTCTGTAGGCAACAATCCCGCTCGCAAGAATTTCATAGTTAACTTCTCCCATCATTTTTTCCAATAATCTCTGGAAGACTAATTTATCCTCCATGCCATACTGCTTGTATAATTCAAATACTTCCTTGATTGCTTTTTCCTTGTCAACATTTAATCCGGCGCCTATCATTGATGAAACTGCAGCATCGCAGCTAAGCTTTTTCATTCTAAGAAAGTCTATTAATGTATTGTCCAGGTCGAAGATTACGGATTTTATCATATGAGAATGAGAATTTAACAAATTATAAAAACTTATTGTGCCGCAACAGGTTGAATTGTATATTCACCAACTTTTTGATAATTTCTAACTACTTGATTAAGCATGTGTGGCGGTATTGCAGATACCATTCTTTCCAGCGCCTGTTTTACAACTGCTTGCTCGAGCTCTATTTCCCTCATTGTATGAGTATTGAATGGCTGCGTTGATGTCCAGAATGGCCTAATCTGCCTTAAAAATATTTCCCAACTAACATCAAAGCGACTTGTAAAAAACTCAGCTATAACTTCTGGAGTGACATAAAGTTCAGGAGTACTATAGATTTCAATAACTGTATGAGGTTTCATATTTGATCTATACCTTTTTGGATCTACAACTCTTTCGGGAAATAAGCATTCAACCTGATCGCTTTGATTATTCCACCATTCTTCTGGAGAAGGATCATTTTTGTAGAAAGAACCTTTTCCCAGTTCAACATTTCCAGTAGCATTTGTATATGCATCAAGGTGAAACATTCTTCCTGGAAATATCCGATCGTCCCACAAAGTAAGAACTGTTACTTTTGCTCTATCCACGGTATCATCTATTGACATTGTTTCTACCTTAAGATAGTAATCACCATATATTTATAAAATTACCCTTATACAATACAAAATATCTGGATACGAGAAGAAGATTTAAGAAGAAGAAATAGCAACTTTTTGGACAAAAATTTAAATAAAATTATTTAACACAACACAGATAACTTTAAAAACAATCTTCCCTTCTAAAAAACCTAATGGAAACGGTTGAATCACTTAAATGGCTCAAGGAGCATAATCTTTATGATTTGGCATCGAGAGCTTCATTTTCTATAAAAAAAATATTCACGCCATGCTTGGCTGTGAATAATGAAAAAGTGCTGATAGTAGGGGACGTTGGCTATGAAAACAGGAATGTGGCGGCAGTTCTTTCAGGCGCTTATTTTTTGGCAGCAGAGCAGCTAAAGCTGGACACAAAATTAATTCTTCAGAATGTGAAATCAAGGGGAGATGTTTCCGATGAAGAAGTCGTGCAAAGTTTATCCGGGCTTAAGGCAGGAAATGTAATTATTCTGAACATGTCGGACAAGCTCGGAAACATACAAGAGCTTGGAAAAAGCTTCAGGAGGTGGGTTGCAAAAAAGAACCACAGATTTGTCTCTGCAATGAGCCTCGGGGATTTGCCGACAGCCAATACAGACTTGATATTAAATGCAATCGACGTAAATTACAAGCCTCTGCAGGCGCATCACGAAATATTAAGGCAGAAATTAGAACATGCAAAAGAAGTCCATATCACAACTCCTGCCGGAACTGATTTGTATTACAACAAAGAGGGGATAAAAGCAATTGCAGCAGACGGAAATTATACCGTACCGGGAACTGGAGGTAATCTGCCCGCAGGCGAGATTTATTGCCCGCCAAACGGGAGAAAAGTTGAAGGAAAAGTTGTAATTGACGGAAGCTCAAGAACGCATGACCACACGATATTAATTAAAAAACCGATTGAATTAACGATAGAGAATGGAGATATTGTTGAAGTCAAGGGCGGAGAAGAGGCAAAGCAGCTGGAAAACACTTTAAAATGGGCAGCATCGGTCGCAAAAAATCCAGGCAACTTGAGAAGAATTTGCGAGCTTGGAATAGGGTTAAATCCAAATGCATCAATAATTGGAGCAATGATTGTTGATGACAAAACTCTTGGAACTGCTCATATCGGAATCGGCTCAAATTATTGGTTTGGAGGAAGCATTTACGCCATTATACATCTTGACCAGGTTTTCAAAAATCCCAAAATTTATTTAGATGGTGAATTATTAAAGATATAGCGATTAAAAATCCTCTGAGTACAATTCGAAAGTATATTAGCAAATTTATTATACAAAATTTCCGTAGAATTACTCTTCCTGTTCGGTCATCCACCTGGGCAGATCAACTTCAGGATATTTTTTATCAGAGCCTTCAAAGTAAGTTCCTTTTTCTTTCATCTTATCAAAGTGCTTAAATTTTTCCATACTAATCCTACAAAACTCCAGAATATATAAAGATTGTTTAGTAGGCAAGAGTGATTACATTGATTAACTTAAAAAAATAATAAAACAAAAGGAAAGAATTAAAAAGGTAGTTTAAAAGAAGTGCAATTGATTAAGAATTAATTTACTACCATTCAAAAACCAATGATTAGTTATTAAAAACCCGGTAATCAATTTAAAATAAAAATAAATATGCAATACAAGCAAGTTATTTTGGCAAGGGAAGATTTGAAACTTCCTAAAGGAAAATTAGCGGCGCAATGCAGCCATGCATCTGTAGACGCAACTCTAAAATCTGATAAAAAAATAGTTGATTTATGGAGGAAAAACGGCGGCAAAAAAATAGTCGTAAAAGTAAATGATGAGAAAGAACTTTTTAAGTACAAGCAGATGGCGGAAGAATCCGGATTGAAAACAGCCTTGATAACTGATGCAGGGCATACTGTTGTTGAGCCAGGAACAATTACATGTTTAGGAATTGGGCCTGATGAGGAAGAGAAGATTGACAGAATAACAGGAAAGCTGAAGATGATGTGATTAGTTAGTTTTTTAAATTGACTATTTATTCTAATTGATTATTGGGCCCATAGCTCAGCCTGCTTAGAGCACAAGACTCTTATGCTTTCAGAGCGATCTTGGGGTCACGGGTTGAAATCCCGTTGGGCCCATTAATTTCTACTTTTTAAAAATGAGTCAAACAATGATTCTATTTCACGTGTTACCTTATTCATACGTTCAATTTGCATTCTTACAAATTTATACTCTACTGGGTTGAAGTCATCGATTCTCGATATCCCTTCATAGTCTTTAGTATAAGTGCCAAATTTTCCAGCAGCCCAAACTACCTCGAGCTGATTACGAGAATTATCTCTAAAGAAATGATAATTAGCTATAGTAACATCTTCTAAAAGAAACATTACAACTTCGGGCCTCATTTGCCTCATGGCTGCGCTATCTAAAACAAGGCCATTACCAAAGTCAATTCCTTTACCATAATTTATAGCATGGAAACACTCATGCCTCCATGTTTCATGCAATCTTATATTAGCTGGAATATCAATTTGATGTCCTCTAAGATTCCATGTTGTCTTTTCAAATGCTGAAGGGTAAAAGAATGCCGGACTTTTGTATCCTTTTCCAAATAAATAATCAATTGATAAAGTTGCTGCTGATAAATCTCCTTTATCCGATAATAGGATAGCTTGTTGTTCTGATAAAGAATTTTGCAGAAACCTACTACGAAATTCTCTGGAATTTAATGTCGATTCTATTTCACTTTCTATCAGGCCATTTTTCCGCAATCCAGGCTTAATTTCTTCTCCAACTATTTTCCAAAAAACTGGGTCGTCAAAATATTTTTGATATGCCTCTACTATGTACGCTGATTCTAATGATCGGTAATGGTCATAACGGGCGAATTCAAAATAAGAGCAAGGGTCACTAACAAGCATATCATCCAATGTTTTTTGACGTTCTGCAATCAATTGGCTATTTGGGTCCTGAGTTATTTGATTTGAATCTTTTGCAGTTTCTTGACGTGGCCATAAAAAATATCCGGCTATAGTTCCTGCCGCTAATGCAGGTATGCCAATCACCATTTTTCTTCTTATAGGGTCTGGATCCGTATTAATGCTACCATGCTTCATTTTGCAAAGATAGAATAATTGTTATTTAAATCTTTCTTGTTTAATTACTTGAAAGTTACTATAATTTTTTATTTCCCAACCATATCCTGCAAAACTTCATAGGCTTTCATGGAATCTTTTTTGTGCAGGATAAATGTCAGTTCTGTCATCGTTGATACTATTTCATAAATATTTAAGTTATCCCATGCGAGTTTTCTCACAGCATTGAATATTATTCCCGGGGTGTGGGTGAAATCATCTTTCGTGAAAATAATTGTCAAAGAAACCAATTCCTTTTCCCTGTTAATTATTTTTTCTCCTGAAAGAAATTGAGTTAATTTTTGAATATGTTTTTCGTTTGTTATGATGCTGACCTCATTATTTCCTAGGATTATGTTTAATGTATCTCCTCTTTCAAAATTAACTAGATTGTGGATTGTTTTTAGTTTTGCCAACAAGCTTGGAGATTTGACAAAAGTAAAATCTGCTATATTAGTTTTCATAAGAATTTCTCCGGTGTAGTCAAATGATTTTGATTTATTTCTGTGCTCTGAAATTTCCTCAGAAAATCTTCTCAATGCCATTACAACCGCAGCTTGCTTTATTTTTTTGCCAAGCTCTTTTTCAATTTCCGGCAAAATATGCTCTGCAAGATTTGCGATGCTGATAATATTTTTTCCAAGGGCTTCCTCTACAAACGGCTGCTGGCTTACAATTTTCTTAACTATGTGGCTTACAGTTACCATCACAATAATGAATTTCTAAATTTTTGTTATTATAATAACATTATGTTTTTATATGTAATATATATTACTTTCGCTTATGGGAGGGTGTTTGTTAAGGTTAAGAGAGAGAAAAGACCGGGAATTTGTTCTTGGCAATCTGGATAATTATACCGATGTAATGTCGGATTTCTTGGACAAATGAATTTAAGTAATACATTTTTAAATAAGCTCTTTATGCTATAAAATAAAATGAACATCGCAATTATCGGCTATGGGAAAATGGGAAAGGAAATTGAAAAGATTGCAAAAACTAGAGGAATAAATGTAGTTTCAATAATAGACCAAAATGGCAAGGGTGCAACTTTTTCCGAAATAAACGAAAAGTCAATGAAAAATGTAGATGTTTGCATAGATTTCACAAGGCCCGATGCTGTTATTGATAATTTACAAAAAATATCAAAATTTGGGAAAAGTATAGTCATAGGAACAACCGGATGGAATGATAAATTAGGCGAAGCTAAGAAAATTGTAAATCATAATAACATTGGGCTGATTTATGCTTCAAACTTTTCAATTGGAGTAAATATTTTTTTCAGAATTATTAAAGACGCTGCAAGAATGATGAATAATGTTAAGGGCTATGATGTTTTTGGATATGAGCTGCATCATAGCAAGAAGCTAGACAGCCCGAGCGGAACCGCCAAAATAATAGAAAAAATTTTGGTGGATAACATCAAAAGAATTGATAAAGTTAATTTTGCGTCTCTAAGGGCCGGCTCAATTCCAGGAACACATATTGTCGGATTTGATTCCAGCACAGATACAATCGAGCTAAAGCACACGGCCAGAAACAGGGAAGGATTTGCGCTTGGGGCGGTCATGGCAGCAGAATGGATTCAAGGCAAGAAAGGATTTTTTGAAATAAATGATATGATGAATGAAATGATAGGTGATAAAAATGTTTAAAGGGGCAATAACTGCAATTGTTACGCCATTTTTGGAAGATGGAGGGATTGATGAAGCGTCATTAAGAAATTTAATTCTATTCCAGATAGAGAATAAAATTGATGGAATAGTTCCGTGCGGGACAACTGGAGAAAGCCCTACATTAAGCCATGAAGAGCTCAATAGGGTTGTTAAATTAGCAATTGATGCAGCAAACGGAAAAGTTCCTGTAATTGCAGGCACTGGAAGCAATTCCACAAGGGAAGCTATCAGCATGACAAAGCATGCTTCAGACAACGGAGCAGATGCATCGCTTCAGGTTTGCCCTTACTACAACAAGCCGACACAGGAAGGATTATTCAGGCATTTTAGTTCAATTGCAAAAGCAGCTGACATTCCAATAATTATTTACAACATCCAGGGGAGAACAGGAATTAACATGGAGACTGCAACCCTGGCAAGGCTTGCAAAAGAGCATTCAAACATTATTGGAGTCAAGGAAGCGTCCGGAAATATTGCTCAGATGATGGAAGTTATTCAGACATTGCCGAAAAATTTTACAGTTCTTTCAGGAGATGACAATCTAACTTTGCCATTAATGTCCTTGGGCGGAAAAGGCGTTATTTCAGTTGCAGGCAATATTATTCCAAAACAGATGCACACACTCACAGAATTTGCCTTGAATGGCGATTTTAAAAATGCTGCACAATTGCATTACGAGTTGCTTCCATTATTCAAAGGCATTTTCATAGAAACAAACCCAATTCCGATAAAAGCCGCGCTGGCAATGAAAGGCCTTGTTAAAGAAGTATACAGGCTGCCGATGTGCGAGATGAAGCCGGAAAATAAAGAAAAATTGAAAAAGATTTTAACAGATTTGAAATTACTGGAAGAATTAAAAGCGGTTTAATTTCTTCAAATTTTTTGTTTTTGAGATAATACAACAATTCAGAGAAATAAAAAATGCAAGCCAAATCATTGCCGTTTTCGAAAGAGAAAATAATGGATATAATAAAAAAATATCCAACGCCTTTTCATATTTATGATGAACGGGCAATTAGAGACAATGCCAGAAAATTCATGAAAGCATTTAGCATTCTGCCAGGATTCAAGGAATTTTTCGCAGTCAAAGTACTTCCAAACCCTTTTGTCATGAAAATATTGCAGGAAGAGGGATTTGGCACGGACTGCAGCTCATATCCTGAACTGCTTTTGTCAGAGAAAATAGGGGTTGTCGGAGAGGAAATAATGTTCAGCTCCAATGACACACCTGCAAATGAATACAAAAAAGCGATGGAATTGGGCGCAATCATCAATCTTGACGACATAAGCCACATAGAATTTTTGGATAGGCATGCGGGGATTCCTGATTTAATATGCTTCAGGTACAATCCAGGCCCTGCAAGAACAGGCAATGTTATAATCGGAGATCCAAAAGAAGCAAAATATGGCTTCACAATGGAACAGCTTTTTGAAGGCTATGAATTATGCAGGAAAAAAGGTGTAAAAAGATTCGGGCTTCATACTATGGTAGTTTCAAATGAGCTGAATCCGCAATCTTTTATTGATACTGCCAGAATGATGTTCGAGCTTGCAACGGAAATCAAAGAGAGATTAGGAATAAAACTAGAATTTGTTAATTTCGGAGGGGGAATGGGAATACCTCAAAAACCGGAAGACGAGGCTTTGGATTATAATTTTCTTGCTAAAGAAATGAAAAAATTATATGATAGGCTTATAACTAAAAACGGATTGAACGGACTAAAAGTGTACCTTGAGTGCGGCAGGGTAATCACCGGCCCTTATGGATATCTTGTTACAACTGTTTTGCACCTAAAGCACATTTATAAGGATTTTGTAGGATGCGATGCCTGCATGGCTAATTTTATGAGACCGGCAATTTATGGCGCATATCATCACATAACCGTTCTTGGAAAAGAAACTGCCCCAAATAACCATGTGTACGATGTAACTGGCTCTTTGTGCGAGAATAATGACAAATTCGCAATAAACAGGAAACTGCCCGAAATAATTCCGAGTGATATTTTAGTGATTCACGACACTGGGGCTCACGGATTTTCAATGGGATTTAACTACAACGGCAAACTGCGCTCTGCTGAATTATTGTTAAGGCAGGATGGAAGCGTTATAAAAATCAGAAGGGCAGAAACTGTTGAAGATTATTTTGCAACATTGGATTTTAGGGGGGCAAATAAATTCAGGTGATCAGGATGAAAATTCAAATCTCGAATAAACTGGCGAGCATATCCAATTATGCTTTTGCGGAAGTGGAAAATGAAGTTGCAAAACTAAAAAATTTGGGAATAACCCCTATAGATTTTGGTGTCGGAGACCCAAAGGAGCCGACTCCTGAAATTGTAAGAAATGCAATAAAGAAAGCAGTTGATGTAAGAAAAACCTCAGGATACCCCAGCTATAACGGCAGCGATGAATACCGCCTCGAAGTTTCAAAGTGGATTAAGAAAAGATTTGGGATAAATCTGGATTTTCAGAAAGAAATAGTTTCAACAATTGGGGCAAAGGAAGCTGTATTTAATTTTCCTCACGCATTTTTGAATGCCGGAGATTATGTTATTTCACCAAATCCGGGATATCCCCCTTACGAAAAAGGAACTTTATTTGCCGGAGGAAAAACTTATTTTGTCCCGCTTGTAAAAGAAAATAATTATTTGATGAATTTAGAAAAAATTCCCAGAGATATTGTGAAGAAAGCAAAAATTCTCTGGATTAATTATCCGAATAATCCGACAGGCGCAGTTGCAACAGAAGAATTTTTCAAGGAAGCTGTTGATTTCGGGCACGACAACAACATAATAATTGCAAGCGATGAATGCTATTCGGAAATATATTATTCAGAAAAACCCCATTCAGTTCTTGAATACTCAAAAGAAGGCGCTGTTGCCTTCCAGTCACTGTCAAAAAGAAGCTGCATGACCGGCTATAGGATTGGATGGGCTGCAGGGGATGAAAATGTAATTTCCGCATTCAGGAAATTAAAGCCAAATATTGATTCTGGAACGCCAGTTTTCATACAGGATGCAGCAATCTCTGCTTTGCAGGACGAAAAGCATGTTGAAAAATCAAGAAAAGATTACAGGCAGAAAAGGGATATTATTGTTAATGCCCTTACTTCAGTTGGTTTAGAGAGCTGCATGCCCGAAGCTACTTTGTATATTTGGCAGAAAACTCCGAACGGAATTAATTCTGTTGAGTTCGCAAAAAAATTATTGCAGAAAGAAATTGCCATTGTTGTAACCCCAGGGGCCTGGATTTCAAATAATTTTAATGGATTAAATCCGGGTGAGAATTATGTCAGATTTGCTTTGGTGCCGACTCTAGAGGAAACAAAAGACGCTGCAAAAAGAATAATGAAGAATTTAAAATGAACAATGAATTGGTCATAGAAAAATTATCTGAAAATAATTTTAATGAATTTTTTAGATTAATTGAAGTGTTTGCAGATTTTGAAAAGCTAACTCCTCCAGATAAAAAAGCAAGACTAAGGTTAAAGGAGGATGGGTTGGGTAAAAATCCAAGATATAAAGCTTACTTGGGAAAGATTGAAAATAAGTATGTATCTTACATGATATTTTTCATGACATACGGAAGCTTTGTAGCGTTGCCAACACTCTTTTTGGAAGACATTTTTGTATTGCAGGAAGTCAGGGGAAAAGGAATTGGGCAAAGGATGCTGGATTTTTGCATAAAATTTGCAAAAGAAAGAAATTGTGGAAGGCTAGATTTGAATGTAATTGATTGGAATACGAATGCCATAAAATTTTATGAAAAAAATAATTTTAAGTTGCTCAATTGGAAAATTTATAGGTTAGAAAGGGAACAAATTGGTGGTAATTAAAATGATAATAATGAAATTCGGTGGAACTTCAGTTGGAAACGCAGAAAGAATAAGAAAAACTGCTGAAATAATAAAATCAAGAATTAATTTAAAGCCAGTTGTAGTCGTTTCTGCAGTAGCAAAAATAACTGACAAACTGATTGACTTGGCAAATGAATGTGCTGCTGGAAAAGGAGAAGCTGTTTTTGATAATATCAAGAAAATTCATTTGGATATTATTAATCAATTGAATTTAGACAATTCTTTATTAAATGAAGATTTTAGTGAATTGTCACAACTTGCAGAACAAACCAGGCAAAATAGGAAATCAGATACGGGGATTTTGGATAATTTTCAGTCATTCGGTGAGAGATTGTCGTCAAAAATTGTTTCTGAATACTTAAACAAAAATGGAATTTATTCCCAAACTTTTAATTCATGGGATATGGGGTTAAGGACCAATAATGATTTCGGAAATGCAGAGCCGCTGGAATCAAGTTATTCAAATATTAAAAATAATATTATAAAATCAAACTCAATTCCGGTCATAACTGGGTTTATAGGAAAAAGCGAAGAGAATCAAATTACAACTTTTGGAAGGGGTGGCTCTGACTATAGCGCTGCAATTTTTGGAAGCGCAATAGATGCTGATGAAATACAGATTTGGACTGATGTTGACGGCGTAATGACTGCTGACCCCAAAATAGTTAAAAATGCAAAGCCGGTAAGGCAGGTTTCTTTTGCAGAAGCTTCTGAGCTGGCTTATTTTGGTGCGAGAGTTCTGCATCCTAAAACAATTTTGCCTGCTATGAGAAAAAATATTCCTGTAAGAGTGTTGAATTCATTTAATCCCGACAATAAAGGTACAGCCATTGTCATGGAAACAGACAAAAACAGTCAGCCGGTGAAAGCTATAGCATACAAAAAAGGAATAAGCCTGATCAATATTGATTCAACAAGAATGCTCGGCGCCTATGGGTTTTTGGCAATGCTCTTTGGGGTATTTGACAAGTACAAAAAAAGCGTTGATATCGTTGCTACATCTGAAATAAGTGTTTCATTGTCGGTGGATGATGACAGCAATCTTAAATCAATTGCCAAGGATTTGGAAAGCATAGCAAATGTTGAAATAATAAAAGACAAGGCAATCATATGTATCGTGGGAGAAGGCATGAAGCATACTGTGGGGATTTCAGGCAGAACATTCACTGCCATGGGCAAAAATAATATAAATATAGAAGTTATTTCGCAGGGCGCTTCGGAGATAAATATAACCTTCGTGGTTGATGGGAAAGACGCTGAAAAAGCCGCAATGGCATTGCACGATGAATTTTTCGGGTGATTTGATGAACAAACTAAGAGTTGGAATTTTGGGAGCAACAGGAATGGTTGGGCAGAAATATATTTCCTTGCTTGAAGGGCATCCGTGGTTTGAAGTAAGCCATGTCATTGCAAGCCCATCATCTGCAGGAAAAAAATATTTGGAAGCTGTTAACGGAAGATGGCACATGAAAAAAGATATTCCGGCAAATGCTAAGAATTTAATTATTGCCCCTATTAATGATTTGGAAAAAGCTAAAACAAACTGTGATTTTGTTTTTTCTGCCCTGGACTCCGACATTGCAAAAGAATGGGAGGAAAAATATGCAGAAGCCGGAATTCCGGTTGTTTCAAACGCTTCAGCGCATAGGCATACTGCAGATGTTCCAATGATAATTCCGGAAATTAACCCGAATCATTCAGATATTATCCCCATTCAACAAAAAAATAGGGGATGGAAAAATGGGTTTATTGTTGTAAAGCCGAACTGCTCATTGCAGAGTTATATGCTGCCATTATTCGTTTTGCATAAAAGATTTAGGATAAAAAGGGCAGTTATAACTACAATGCAGGCTGTTTCAGGCGCAGGCCACCCTGGAGTTTCGTCATTTGATATCTTTGATAATGTAATACCGTTTATTAAAGGCGAAGAAGAAAAATCCGAGCTTGAGCCGATGAAAATTCTTGGAAGAATTGACGGGAATAAAATTTCTTATGATGAGTCGTTCGAAATTTCAGCACATTGCAACCGCGTTCCAACAATAGACGGCCACATGGCATGCGTTTCGGCTGAATTTGAAAATAAACCAAACAAAGAGGAAATTCTAAATATGTGGCAGAAATTTAGAGGCGTTCCGCAGGAATTGGATTTGCCTTTTGCCCCACAACGTCCAATAATTTATCGTGAAGAAGAGAATCGTCCGCAAACAAGACTTGATAGGGACAATGACAAAGGCATGGCAGTTACCGTAGGAAGACTCAGAGAGTGCAAAGCTTTGCAGTGGAGATTTGTCGGGTTGAGCCACAATACAGTACGTGGAGCAGCAGGCGGCGGAATTTTAAATGCAGAACTGCTGAAGGCGAAAGGGTTTCTTAAGTAAAAATAGAATTTTTACAACCGATAGATTTTAAAAACTAAATACATTCCATCGGTTAGATGATACAAGATGTTTATATAATTGGCGCAACTGGCAATGTCGGAAAAACGCTAGTGAGGCAAATTTGCGAGAAAGGGGATACAAATCCAGATTTACACCCAAATCCCACTAGAATAGTTGGCCTTGCTTCAAGCACTCACACAATTTACTCTGCTTTTGGTTTGTCTAAAGAAGATTCGTATGACTTTATCAGTCGCAAATCTAAGTCTGCGAAAAAATATAACAGCCTTTTTGATTTGCTCAATAGAGCAAGGGTAAGGTTGAGGGATGAAGAAAGCAATTTAGTATTTATTGACGTGACCGCCCTTAGCGAGCCCATGAGGGAATTCCATTTGCATGTAATTGAACACACACCTTACGGGATAGTTACGGCAAATAAAAATCCGATTGCCCTGTATGATTACAAAACTTTTAAAAAATTGACTCATGACACAAAAAGGTATGGTTATAGATGTTCTGTCATGGCTGGCGCTGATGCGGTCCCGCTCATCCAGGACAACAGAGACTTAAATGACAGGCCGAGAATAATTGAGGGATGTTTTTCCGGAACGCTTGGTTATATTACAACAGGATTAGAAAAAGGAATTGCCTTTTCAGAAATAGTAAGAGAAGCCTTTAGAAGAAATTATACTGAACCCCATCCAAGGGACGATCTAAGCGGCCTTGATGTTGCAAGAAAATTAATAGTTTTGGCAAGGACAGCGGGATTCCCTGTGAGTTTAAATGATATCCAAAGAGAACCATTCATTCCAGAAGCTTATTTAACAGAGATGGATGTAGAGAGCTTCATGAGCAAAATAACGAAATTAGATGGGTGGTTCAGCGACAAAATGCAGCAGGCAAGAGCAAGGGACAATACACTTCGATATGTTGCCAAAATGGATGTCCAAGGTCAAGATATTGCAATGAGAGTTGCTCTAACTGAAGTGCCAAATAACAGCACTCTCGGAAATCTCAAGGGAACATTAAACGCACTAATTCTTTTGACAGATGCAGGTCCAGATGAGCAGGAGCCACCGTTAATAAAACCAGGAGCTGGCCTTGGGATTACTGCAAGAAACATTAGAAGAGACTTGCTTCATCTGCTGCCTGAAAGAAGAAATATGATTTAATAAAACAATTAATTTTTCCACAACCTTTAAATAAACTTTTAATTTTTTCTATCCTATGCAAAACAAAGAACAGAATAAAAATTTTGAAGACTCTTTCTGGGCAGACCAGATGGCCGAAGATATAATTGAAAGAGTGGAAAATAATGATTTACTTAAGAGCCTGGTAAAAAAACACGGATATATTGTAATGGATGAGAAAACTCCATCAGGCTCGATCCATATCGGCTCAGGCAGAGGCTGGGTAATTCACGATGCTATTGCAAAAGCCCTGAGAGATAAGGGAGTCAAGGCAAGATTTATTCTGAGCAGCGATGATATGGATCCGCTGGACAAGCCGTCAAAAGAATTAAGCAAGGAAGACAATGAGAAATATATGGGTATGCCGTTCAGGTTCATTCCAAGCCCGGTCAAAGGACACAAAAATTTTGGTGATTATTATTTCAAGCAGGTGACTGACTTATTTCCTGATTTTGGAATAGAAGCGGAATTAGAAAGCACCGGAGAGCTGTATGAAAAAGGAGCTTTCAATAGGACAATAAAAATTGCGCTTGACAACGCGGACAAGATACAGAATATTTACAAGGAACTTTACGGCGATGATGTGAAGTCAGGAGAAAAGCTCCCGTTCAATCCAAAATGCCCAGTGTGTAACAAGATAGCCACAACAGTGGCGCTTGAATGGGATAAGGAAAAAGAAAAATTATATTTTGAGTGTAAAGGAGGAGTTGTTGAATGGGCAAAAGGCTGCGGACACAAAGGATGGATTTCCCCATACGACGGAAACGGCAAATTTCCATGGAAAGTTGAATGGGCTGCAAAATGGCCGACAAAATCTGTAATTGTTGAAACAGCAGGAAAAGACCATTTCACCCAAGGCGGCTCAAGAACAGCAGCATGCCATTTTGCAGTCGATGTTTTTAATTATCCTCCCCCTTACCCCTCAAACGGGTATGAAACAGGGCCGGGCTACGAATTTTTCAATGTCGGCGGCAAGAAGATGTCCACATCCAAAGGATACGGATTGGGATTTGCAGACTCGGTCAATTACGCTCCTGCGAAAATGCTGAGATTCCTCTTAATACGAACGAGGCCAAATGCGTCTCTTGACTTCCAGCCATACGGCTCTAATGACATAATTCTGCTTTATGAGAGATATGACCAGGCCGAACGAATTTATTTCGGCAAGGATGATTTAGGCGAAAAAGAAAATATAAGGCAGAAAAGAATTTACGAATTAAGCCACATTGGAAAAATTCCTAAAAGAATTCCGCCGCAGATCAGCTTATCGCAGGCGTCAATGCTGGTTCAGATTTTTGATGATGAAAAATTGATCCTTGAATCGCTTAGAGATACGGGGCAATTGCCTAAAGATGCAACAAAATCAGAAACTGATTATGTGAAAGAAAGGCTAAAGTTTGCCAAAAAATGGGTCGAGGAATTTGCAGACGAGCAGTATAAGTTCATTTTGCAGCACAAAATCCCAGATAATATTGAATTAAACGAGCAGCAGAAAAAAGCACTGCACATAATCGCTTCCAGATTAATGACTCAAAAATGGGACGAGAAGACATTGTTTAATGAATTTTATCGCATCGCAAAAGAAGAAATCAAAATGGAAACTAATGATTTGTTTAAGGCTGCTTACAAAGTTCTTCTCAACAAAGAAAGAGGGCCAAAATTAGCGCCGTTTATTTTACTGATTGGCAAAGAAAAAGTTGCAAAAATGTTTGAGAAAGTTTAGGAAATTAATTCTCACGGTTTAATGGGATTCCAGTCTTTGTCAAAGAATACTACCTGTTTTTTAACCGCTTCTATTAATGGCTGTATTATTCCGCCAAAGTCCAGCATATAGATTAATGATTCTTCTCTTTTTGACAATGTTGATGCATCGCCACTTAATTCTGCTTCTATAAACAATCTTTTTCCAGTCGATAGTTGCCTGCGCTCCATGTAGCGTTCATAATTTTGCCCTGGCCTCACTTCCAACGCATAATCAATTCTTACCTCCTTGTTGCCTTCTTCAGACCGGTTAATAGTAATCTCAAATAAATCTTTAATTTCTACTGATTTTTCATTTAACTGGTTGCCAACTAATAATATTGTTAAGTCATAATATACTCCACCTATAAAAATATTCCTTCTTGCATAAGCAAGCGGCAAACCATCAATTCCTTGTTGCTTCCAGTTGGTATTTTTTGGGCTCCAATAATCCAGGGCTAAAAACTCAAATCCATTATAGGGGTTCGATAAATAATTCCTATCGCGAGACATTAATTGCGCTATTTCCTTGACTCTTGGATTAAAATGCCTAACATCAGGAATTATTCCTCTAGCAATAAAAAATAGGTAATTCTCCTTTATATCTTCCAGCGTCCCATTAAAAATTTCGTGGTCTTCGGATCTATCGCCATCAACAATCTTATTGTCTTTTACTTCAAACGCAATTGTTTGCCCATCCAATCTAACTGAATATTTAGGTTCTTGTTGTGCGGTATCCTGAACAAATCCATTACGGCTAATTCCTAAAGTTGGAGTTTCTTGTCGTCCCACTGCAAATAAGGAAGTTGTGGCTCCCACTACCAGAGCAGCCAATCCCGTGAATTTTACTCTATTAGTAAATCTCATTTTTACTTTATAATATTACTAATCTCCCCATAAACTTTCCTTAAAGGAATCTTATATTTCCTTGCCATCCTAACGCAATCCTCGTATTCCGGAGTTATATTCTTTATTTTTCCATTCAATTTTGAAATTTTCATTCTTATTTTTCCATATTTTGTTTTTTTTGTTTTTATTTCTCTTTCAAGTTTTTTCCTTTCAGCAGGAAATATTCTGATTCCCAAGGTAGTTGTTTCATCAAATAAAATTTTGGATAGTTTGTCAACATTGTTTTTATCACATAAAGCGGTAATTTTAATTCCTATTCTATTCTTTTTCATATTTATAGGTTCTGTGTAAGCATCCAAGGCGCTATTTTCCATCAATCTTTCAATAACATACGGAAATATTTCTGGATTCATATTGTCAATGTTTGTTTCCATAACCATTATTTTATCATCAAAACTTTCAAAACCATTATCACGTTCTCCATAAAATACTCTTAAAACATTCGGCTGCCGCAAGTCTTTAGTTGCAGCGCCATACCCAATTTTTTCCAATATCATTGCAGGCATATCGCCAAATGAGTCGGTTAATGTCGCTATAATTGCAGCTCCGGTTGGAGTTACTAATTCAGACTTTACATTATTGTGATAAATAGGAATACTTTTTAGAAGTTCTGCTGTTGCCGGAGCAGGCACCGGCCAATTTCCATGTGAGAATTCAACAAAACCAGTTCCTGTATTCAATTTTGAGCAATAGATTTTTTCTATGTTTAATTTTTTGAATCCGATTACAGCGCCTGAAACGTCTATTATAGTGTCAATGGCGCCAATCTCGTGAAAATGAATTTTATTAATTGCAGTTTTATGCACTTTAGCTTCTGCAACTGCGATTTTATAAAATATTTTTTTGACCGTGTTCTTAATTTCTTTATCCAAGTTTGAATTTTCAATTATTTTATTTATTTCTTTCAGATTTCTGTGTTCATGACTATGTCCATGATGAATTGCTTCAATTACATCAAATTTTGTCGCAGAAATTCCGTTTTTAACAATTTTTTTTGCCGCAATTTTATAGTTTTTAAAATTTAGTTTTTTTAATTCATTCTCCAGAAATTTAAAGTTTAATCCCAAATCCAACAGCGAACCTATAATCATGTCTCCGCTGATTCCAGAAAAGCAATCAAAGTATAATATTTTCATTTTTGTTGATTGGCATCAAATTTATTAATAATAATTTTTTTAAATTAATTTCATTTATTTATCATGCTTGCAAAATATCCCGCCCCGAATCCATTATCAATATTCACAACAACAACTCCCGGCGAGCAGGAGTTTAGCATCGTCAATAATGGCGCAATACCTTTGAATGAGGCGCCGTAGCCAACTGACGTCGGAACTGCAATAATTGGCTTGCCAAACAGTCCCGATACTACGCTAGGAAGAACACCATCCATTCCTGCAACAACAATCAAAACATTCGCGCCTTCAATTTGGCCTTTATTGCTCAGCAGCCTGTGCAATCCGGCAACGCCAACATCATAGAGCCTTTCAACTATGTTGCCCATTACTTCTGCAACAATCGCAGCTTCTTCTGCAATATTTATGTCAGATGTGCCGGCAGTTAGAATTAAAATTTTGTTTTTTGTTTTTTTATCAGATTTTTTTTTGTTGATTATTATTGTTTTAGATTTTTCATTGTAGTTGGCATTTTTAATATGTTTTTTCATTTCATTAAACATTTCTTTTGTTGCTCTCGTCGCTAATACAACTGAATTGTTTTTTGACAATCTTTTAACTATTTCAACGACCTGCCAGACTGTCTTGCTCTGGCAAAATACAACTTCCGGAAATCCTTTTCTTAATGCACGGTGATGGTCAATCTTTGCAAAGCCTAAATTCTCAAACGGAAGAAACTTTAATTTTCTTATAGCTTCATTTACTTCAACTTTGCCATTCTTCAAATCCCCCATTAGTTTCTTAATTTCCTGCTCATGCATTTTGAATTAAAATATTCAAATTTCCGCTTTTAAAATTAGAAACTTCTATTTCATTAAATCCAATTTCATTGAATTTTTTATTTATTATCTCAAGGTGTTTATTAACTAAATATTTATCATGTTCATTGACTTCTATTCTTGCTGTTTTCCCAAAATGTCTCACCCTTAATTCATTTATCCCAAAGTTTTTGAGAAAATCCTCTGCTTCCTCTATCATTTTAAGCTTGTTCAGGGTGATTTCCTGCCCGTATGGCACTCTCGACGACAAGCATGGGCTTGAAGGCTTGTCCCACCACCTTAAATTTAGGTGTTTTGCCAATTCTCTCACATCATTTTTTGTAAACTTAGCACCTTTCAGCGGGCTGATTATTTCGTGTTCTTCAGCCGCTTTTAATCCAGGACGATAATCCCTTAAATCATCAAGATTTGTTCCGTTAAGGATATTTTTTATTCCCAACCGAATTGATAATTGTTTTAATTTGGTGTATAATTCAGTTTTGCAGTAATAGCATCTGTTGCTGGGGTTTTTTAAATACTCCCGATTTTCCGTTTCATTCGAATTAATAATCAAATGCCTTGCACCCATCTCTTCTGCAATTTTTTTTGTCTCTTCAAGCTCCCTTCTTGGAAGTGAAGGGCTGTCAGCAGTAACAGCAATGACATTATTTCCCAGAACATTATAAGCAACCTTCAAAACAAGAACACTGTCTACACCTCCGGAAAAAGCGACTATGGCGCTGTCTAATTTTTTTATTTCATTTTTCAAATTTTCACATTTTTGAATTAATTGCTCTTCCATTTTACACACCTGCAAACAGCATTAATGCGCCATACAGCACCCCAATAGAGCCAGTGACGAAAGATATAAATTTGTAAATTTTCCCGCTGTTTAATTTTATCAAAGGAAACGAAAAAACTAAAGCGAAAAAAATCATCCCCAAGACAACCCCGAAGCTGAAAAACCCAAGTCCAGCCAAAAGGCCCCCCAAGGAAGTTACAGCCAAAGATGCAGTAAATAATATTAAAAGCTCATAATTGCTTGCGAGGCCCTGTATAATTCCAATTCCAAACATATGAAAATGAGTGTGATCTTTTCCCTGATATTTTTCAAAATGCAAGTGCGGGTGGGAATGCATGATGCTTCCATGATTATGCTTGTGTTGATGAAAACTAAAAAATTCACTTAAGCTCATCAGTCCCAAAATTATCAGCATTATCCCAACAGCTTTGTCAAAGTGCGGCAGAATATTATCCAAAAAAGAACCTTTGAAGACAAAAAATACAATGGTTATTATTGTTGCAGTCAGCATGTGGCCTATCGCCCAGCTAAATCCCACCTTAATTGAGGATTTTACCGAATCAACTTTCCGTAGTATATTTGAAACTGCAATCAGATGGTCAGAATCATAGCTGTGCTTGAATCCCAAAACTAGCGCAAGAAGCATGAATGATATTAATTCAATCATAAGGCATGCAAATAAGCCATTTATTTAAATATTACGTTTTTGATAAGCGTGTTACGAAAAATATTTAAAGAATTAAATTAATTTTACAATTATGGACAAAGTTGTCAGGACTGGAATTTCTTTTGAGCCGAAATTATTGAAGATGTTTGACAGGTTCATAAAAGACAAGGGCTACAATAACCGCTCTGAAGCAATCAACGACATTATACGTGATAGGCTATCACATCATCATGAAAGCGAAATTATAGGGACAATAAAAGTTATTTACGACCAGCGTGCCGGCCATTATGGCAAAAATGTTTCCAATCTGCAGCATGATTACCATTGCCAGATTGTTTCTTCAATGCACACTTATCTTGACCATCATACTTGCCTGGAATTAATTGTGGTAAAAGGAAAACTGGAAAGGATGAACAAACTTTTTAAGAAAATAAGAGGAACGAAAGGTGTGAAAAAAGTGGAACTTATCCTTGAAAAGCAAGATTAAGTGGATCATTTGATTGATGTGATTTATAAATTTGAAACCAATAAATTAATAAACGATTTTGTTTCTAATATCCATATGGGGAAATACCGGGTTTTGGACGGCAGGATAGTCATAGGGCTTACCGAACAAGTCTCAATATACTGCAACGGCACTAGAAAAAATGTCATTTCCAAAATAGACACCGGCGCCACAAAAAGCTCTATTGATACAAGCCTTGCATCAGAATTGAAGTTAGGGCCGGTTATAAAATCAAAGCTCATCAAGTCCGCCCATGGCTCAAAGCTGAGGCCAATTATAGAGGCAACTATTGTATTGGCCGGCAAAAAAATAAAATCCGAATTTACTTTGGCCGACAGGGCCCATTTGAAATACGCAATTTTAATCGGGCAGAATATCTTAAAAAACGGATTCTTAATTGATCCTGAAAAATAAAAATGATAGAAAATAAAAAACAACGGGAAAAACAGAGGTTTTTATTCCTCTTCAGGCTTGACGAGTTCCTCTCCACGAGGGCTTTGAACTTTGTTCAAAACTTTTTTGTCAAGCTTTTACTTGTAAAGAAAAAGGTTGTATGAAATCCGCTGTAATGTCTCTGGGAAGCAAAAGCTCGCTGATGGTACTGGAAGAGATGAAAAAATATTTTGATGCAGTCGACAATATTGATTTAAGGGATGTTGAAGTCAACCTTGGGGGAGCAGGAAAATTAAACGTTCTTTACCAGGGCAATCAGCTGCCGCAATACAGCTGCATATACGCGCGGGGCTCTTTCAGGTATGCCACCCTTTTGAGGTCTGTGACTCTGGCACTCCACAGGTCTTCTTACATGCCGATAAAGGCAGAAACATTTACGTTGGGCCATGACAAATTATTGACGCACCTTGCGCTGCAGCATTTCAGTATTCCGATGCCGGCAACTTATCTCGCCTCTTCGACGAGGGCTGCAAAAAAAATCCTGAATGAAGTCACATATCCTATAGTTTTGAAATTTCCACACGGAACAGGCGGAAAGGGCGTGATGTTTGCAGAGAGCTTCGCGGCTGCGTCTTCAATGCTTGACGCCTTGTTTGCATTAAACCAGCCCTTTTTGATTCAGGAGTACATAGAAACAGGCGGAGTTGATGTTCGCGCTTTTGTCGTCGGAGACAGAGTTGTTGCGTCCATGAAAAGAAGAGCTGTTCGGGGAGAGATGCGCGCCAACATTCACGCAGGTGGCACCGGGCAGTCTGTTGTTCTTGATGAAAAGACAAAAAGAATTGCAATCGACACAGCTTTGTCAATCGGAGCGGAGATTTGCGCGGTTGACATGCTTGAAAGCCGAAAAGGGCCGGTAGTGATTGAGGCAAACTTATCTCCGGGATTGCAGGGCATAACAAAAGCAACCGGCATTAACGTTGCTGACAAGATTGCAAAATACCTGTCTGAAAAATCAGAAATATTTTCTGCCCGCGACAGGGATGAGGCAACTCAGAAAATTTTTGAAGACTTAGGATTAAGCGGGGAAATGGCAACACAGATAATAACCAACCTTGATTTCAGGGCTAACAGAATTTTACTGCCGAAGATTGCGACTGACATTTCACAATTCAGCGGGAAAGACGAAGTAATTGTTAAGGTTGAGAAAGGGAAAGTAATTGTGGAGAAAGCTTAGCGTTTTTGCTTTTCTTTCAGATATTTTTTGGTCCACGATATATTCTTAAAAACTAGAAGCAAAGGGCCGAGGGCAAAGCCAAAAGTAAAATATGAAGGCACAAACAAGAATAGGAACATTAATATAATAAAAACCTTAAAGGCATCGGCCATAGTCGATTTCAATGAAAATAAATGTTTTTGCCTCAGTTTTCCAGTCAGCAATGATTTATCTTTTATAACGGCATCAAAAACTATTAGATTCCTTATATGGCTTGAGTTTATAAAAATAAAAATGGAAAACAACATTGCTTCGAACATAAAATAAGTGTTCATGCTGAATATGATATTATTCTTGCCCAGATAATGAAAGAGGTATATTATTATTGTGGTAAAAATTACTCCAAGAAAATGTTTCCAGCTGTATTTCTTTTTGTCAACATTGTTTCTAAAATTAGGATTTAATTCTAAGGTTTCCAATTTTATACATTTAGTATATCCTTGTTCAGCAAGTTTTACACTTTTTATAGTTAAAAAGTAATCAAGAAACATCAGAATTACAATCAAAGATAGAGTTACATAAACATTTTCAATCATAACTATTAATTGATTACAGACTATAAAAATCTTATGTCATAATTCCTAAAACAAAAACTCACTTCTTGTGATAATAGTCTGGTCCCTTCTCGGTCCGACTGAAACAATTGAAATCGGAACTTTCAGCAATTCTTCAATCCTTCTCAAGTATTTTTTTGCATTGTTTGGCAACGCATCATAAGTCCTGATTTTAGTCAGGTCATCCCACCAGCCGTCCAGATCCTCATAGACAGGCTCGCAGTTCTGCAAAATTTTCATGTTTGTTGTAAAATCTTTTATGATATTTCCTTTGTATTTGTAAGCAACGCAAATTTTTAATTTTTCAACCGTTGTAAGCACATCAAGCTTTGTCATTGCAATTGAATCAATTCCATTTATCATGACTGCGTATTTTCCAATCACAGCATCAAACCACCCTACTCTTCTTTGCCTCCCTGTTGTAGCGCCAAATTCTTTTCCAACTTTCTGTAATTTCTCAGCAACATTTCCCGTTATTTCTGTTGGAAATGGCCCCATTCCAACCCGCGTCTTGTACGCCTTGCAAACTCCCAAAACACCCTGTATTTTTTTTGGAGGAACTCCCAAGCCCGTGCAAATTCCACCGGTGGTCGCGCTGGACGAAGTTACAAAAGGATAAGTTCCGAAATCAATGTCCAATAAAGTTCCCTGCGCTCCTTCAAACAAAATTTTTTTATTTTTATTAATTAAGTCATTAATTAATGCGGCAGTGTCATTGGTATACGGCTTCAAAAATTCAGCATAATCCCTGTATTCCTGATAAAACTCTTCCGAGCCAAATCTTTTTTTAAACAAAGTGTCATCAACAAATTCATACATCTTCAGCCCGATTCTTGCGGCCTTTTCAGTGTATGCGGGCCCAATTCCTCTTGCAGTTGTTCCAATCTTTCCGCCGCCCCTTTTATCTTCCTCGATGTGGTAAGGTAAAATGATGTGCGCATTTTCGCTCACAACCAGGTTTTCGGGAGCTATCTGTATCTTGTTTTTTCCAAGATTTTTTATTTCCTGAACTAGAACTTTCGGGTCAACAACCAGGCCATTTCCAATAACTTTTAATTTATTTTTATACATGACTCCGGAAGGAACTATGTGGACAACTAATTTGTTATCCCCAACTTCAATAGTGTGGCCTGCATTATTGCCGCCATTGAATCTTGCAACGACATCTGCCTCTTCCGCCAGAAAATCTATAATTTTGCCTTTGCCCTCATCCCCCCATTCCATACCTATTACTGCAATATTTAAAGGGCCTGAAGGTTGCTTTGCCATAACCTAAGCGAAATGGGATTTTTATTTAAAGGTTTTTATTGTTAATTTGAAAATTTCATATTTTATAAAAGTTATATTAGAAATCATCCGGAAGAAATGTGAATATTTTCAAGAATCAACAAAAGTTTTAACATTAATTTTCTATATTGCAAACAATCTCGATGTTTCTATATGTGGTAGTAAAATTTATAAATAACATCGTGTTTACTCAAATATGGCACGACCGAAATATACTATAGCGACAATCGGTTCTCATTCTGCACTGCAGGTATTCAAGGGAGCGCACGACGAAGGCTTCAGAACAATTGCCATCTGCAAGAAAGGCTCAGAAAGGCCTTACAGGATGTTTAATTCCGCTGATGAAATAATCACAATTGATTCTTACAAAGACTTCCCAAAAATACAGGAACAATTAATTAAAAAAAATGCAATTGTGATCCCGCATGGAAGTTTTGTAACTTACATGGGCTATGAGGAAGTTGAAAAGCTGAAAGTGAATTATTACGGCAATAAAAAAATTCTAAAGTGGGAGTCTGACAGGCACTTAGAAAGGCAATGGCTCGTCAATTCAGGCCTAAAAGTTCCAATCTTATTCAAAAGCCCAAAAGATATTGACCGGCTTGTGATTGTTAAATTTATGGGGGCAGAAGGCGGAAAAGGTTATTTTCTTGCCAAAGATGAAAAAGATTTCAACAAGAAAATCATGCCACATCAATCAAGAAAGTATGTAATCCAGGAATATATCATAGGAGTTCCATTGTTTATACATTACTTTTATTCTTCGCTGACGAACGAAATAGAAATTATGGGAATGGATATCAGGTACGAAAGCAACGTTGATTCTCTCGGAAGAATTTCAGCACGAGATCAGATCGTCCTTCCTAAAATAGACCCAAGCTATGTGATAGTTGGAAACATTCCGGTTGTAGTCAGAGAATCATTCCTGCCAAGATTAATCAAAATGGGGGAAGATGTAGTTAAAAAATCACAAAAATTAGCCCCGCCGGGACTATTTGGCCCGTTCTGTTTGGAAACAATTTTGACGCCAGAAGAGGAGATTTTTGTTTTTGAGATTTCAGCAAGAATTGTTGCAGGAACAAATCCGTTCATTAATGGCAGCCCATACACGTGGCTGAAATACGATGTGCCGATGTCAACCGGAAGAAGAATTGCTTTGGAAATAAAAAATGCGATTAAGACGAATCAAATGAAAAAGGTGTTATGCTGAAATGAAAAAATATATTTTTATTTTGTCTATGATTTTTTTGAGCACGGTTTTTGTTAGCGCAGAAACTGGATTACAAAATTATCCTGATTTGTTCGTCAGCAATGGCAAGCTAAGCGTGGTAACAGTTGTCGGTGATAAATCAGCTTCATCGAACGTTTTGGCTCAGGCCTCCATTTCATCATCACTTGCAGACTCAGGCTATGAGGCCTATGTGAAAAATAAATTGTCTACAGAAGTAGATAATCTAAGCCAGAATATCATATCAGTTGGCAATCCATGCGTTAACCCAATCAGCGCTGAGATAATGTCCAATCCGCAGCCCTGCGACAAGGATTTTGCAAAAGGAAAAGCTTACGTTAAACTTTACAGTAAAAATGAATTTTATTATATTGTAGTTGCTGGATTTAGCGATGTTGGGACAAGGAAAGCCGCTAATTTGTTTGCTGATTATAAAAATTATCAATTTACAGGTAATAATGTCTCAATCAATGTAGAGGGAGAAACCCAAGAAGATGCCGCCACACTTGTGGGAGCCCCAGCCCAAACAACAAATAGCAATGCAAATGAGGGTATAGTGCCAGATTCTAAAGGCAATGTAGAAATTGTTTCTGAAGATACAAAAACAAGCATTTCAACTAATTCAGAGGGAGATATATTACCCAATTCAAATAATGATTCAAAAGAAAATGGCAATAAAGAGGAGATTACAGAATCTAGTGCAACACAAGAATTAGGTGCAGATGTTTCCATAAATAATGGAAAAAAAGAAAATATTGCAACAAGATTTTTTAAATGGATTTTTAGCTGGCTCAAATGATTTCCCAACAACAAATCAGGATTAAAAAATGAAAGAATACATAACTTTAATTCAAAACCCAAGAGAATTTTTCAAGTCGGTGGTTAAAGAAAATATCACAACAACTCTTAAGAAAGCTTTACCAATAATTATAGTTTTATTTCTTGTTCAGACATATATATACTATTTTATTTCTGGAAAATTGAATTATTTTCTGGGTGTGTCCAATAGTGGTATTGCCTTTTATTTTTTGACTGGAATTATAGTGCTGCCCTTGACGATTTTAGTATCGGCCGGGCTGCTGATATTAAGCTTGAAAATTTTAAAGTCAAAGTCTAGTTTCAGCCAAAATTTGAAATTATTCCTATATGCGATAATCCCAATTTACACTGTATCAATTTTATTCTATGCTATAATCCTCGCTTTACCAAACTCAATGAATCAAATTTTACTTGTTTTTATTTTTTGGCTAATCTCCTTTATATGGCAAGTTATAATTATAGCAATCGGCATTTCTGAATTTTACAAAATTAGTGTAGGGAAATCAGTTGGTGCTTATTTTCTAATTTTCGGTCTGATGTTCGCAGCAATGCTCGCATTAATAATGGTTCTTCTCATAATAATATTGATAGCTCTACTATTAATTAAAGGTTTCAAATGATTTCCCACAACCAAATCTCAAAATTATTGGAAACTTACGACAAGAAAAACATAACTATCGGTGTGCTAGGGGGCCATTCTGCCCTTGATGTCTGCAGGGGCGCTCATTCTCACGGATTCAAAACTTTGGTAGTTGCGCAGAAAGGAAGGGAAAAAACATATACAAAATATTTCAAAAGGAGGGACGGAATAGGCTTTGTTGATGATGTGATTGTTGTAAATAAATTTTCTGACATAACAAAAAAAGAACTGCAGGAAGAATTAAGGAAAAGAAATACTATTTTTATCCATAACAGGTATTTCTGGGTTTATTGCAATTTTAAAGACATCGAGAATAAATTCTTGGTTCCGATTTATGGAACTAGAGATATGGTAAAATTAGAAGAAAGGGATGTTCCAAAAAACCAGTATTATCTCATGGAAAAGGCAGGAATCAGAATACCTAAAATCTTCAAGGACCCAAAAAAAATTGACAGACTTGTTATAGTGAAAGTTGCTGAAGCAATAAGGGAATATGAACGGGCATTTTTCTTATGCTCAAATTATAAAGATTATCATGAAAAATCAAATGAGTTAATTGACAAAAAAATCATTACAAAAAAGGATTTAAGCAAGGCAGTTATTGAAGAGTATATTGTTGGCGCCCAGGTTAATTTTAATTTCTTTTACAGCCCGTTGAGTAATCAGCTTGAGTTAATGGGAACAGATTCAAGAAGGCAAACAAACTTGGACGGCATTTTGAGATTGCCGGCAACCGAGCAAATTGAAGTTTTAAGGCACATCAGGCCAAAATATGTTGAAACCGGGCATTTTACGGTCACAGTAAAAGAATCATTATTGGAAAAAATATTTGACTTGGGAGAAAGGTTTGTTGCCACATGCAAAAAAGAGCATCCTGCTGGAATCATCGGGCCTTTTGCATTGCAGGGAGCCGTAATTGCGGAAGAAGGAAAAGAGGATATTGTGATATTTGATGTCAGCATGCGCATCCCGGGCAGTCCGGGAACTTTATTCACGCCTTACTCAGGCTATCTTTACGGATTTTCAATCAGCTATGGCGAAAGAATTGCATTGGAAATAAAAAAAGCGATTGAAGAGGGAAAATTAGACTTGATTTGCACGTAAAATGATTTTGTCGCATGGAAAATAAAAAAAAATTGGCAACAAGACTTAAAGATGTTTTTCATAATGTTTTTTCTGGATTTAGAGATGAAAAAATTCAACCAAACTACGTAACTAAATCTGAATTAATAAACGGGAAAAGAATTGAAGTTAGAATTTGGGTATATCATTTTAAAGATTATAACAAAAAACTTGTTAAACAGCTGGAAAAAGAATTTAAGTACAGGTCAGATAAAGGTGGTTTAGAGGTATTGAGGGAATTTTTTCTTGCACGGTATGGTGATTTATTTACTGGTTTAGTTTTTGGTGCATGTTTTGATTCAGCGAAAGAATTTATAGATCTTATTCAGGTTAATCACCTCCAAATAAATATAGCTGCTGATCTCGGCATGCATACCGCATCGCTGGTAACAGGGATGTCAACGATTGATAAGGCAACTATAGCAATTTATCCACCTTATATAACAGCAAAAATTATAGAAGAATATTCAAGGTATGATGGTAGAATTTTGAAAATATTCAGTGAATTTGAGCATTTCACGTCATGGGACCCAACTCCCTTGAGCCAACTTAGAACATATATTTACCCTAAACAAGAATTTCTTAAGGAAAGAATAAAAGACGTCATTCGCCATGAATTCATACATTATCTTGATATAGAAAAAATCGAAAAGGGAATAGAACTCATAAAGCATGTTAGGGATGTTGCAGATCCCGCAGTTAACGGAATGAGGCCATTAAGCCTTTCCCGCCCATTGACTCCGGAAGTTTTGGTTAATAGCATCGTAAAACTTAGAAGCGAGGGAATTGCAACATTTGGGCAATCAAGGCAGGAATACTTAGCTTATGATATAAAAAAAGTTCGTTTATTTCAAAATTACCTCTCACAGTATTCTGTAGGTCCTATATTGGATTTGCATGACAGACTTTATTATCATGTCGGTAGCTATATGTGCTATTTAATTTCTCTTGGAATTTTGCTACGAAGTAACAAGCGCAAATTTAATGAGCTTAAAGTCTGCTTTGACGAAAACTGCGAAGATTTTGTCTTTTTTGCAGAAGGATTTCCTAAAATTTTTGAAATAATAAGAGAAAAAAATTTAGAAAAAGTTTTTTTCCAAAAACCAAAGAAATCTATGATAAAAGAATCAATCAGGCAGCTTAGGCAAACTGATCACTTAGCTTTTATTAAGCTTTATGAGAACGCATGCCAACTTATCAGCTTACCTGAAGATCAAGTATTGATGACCATGCAAGTGTATAATCGATTAAAACAGAAAAATTACCAGTACTGGGTTGAGAACGTTAAAGGCAAAATATGAGCATTATGTATAAACGGAATAAATATAAAGGTAAAACAAAACTTTCAACAAAATGATTTTAGTTTTAAATTTCGGCGGCCAATATGCCCATCTCATAGCAAGAAGAGTGCGTGATTTGGGGGTTTATTCTGAAGTAAGGCCGTGCGATATTCCATTAAGGGAGATTGGTAAGCTTAAGCCAGAAGGAATAATTCTTTCAGGGGGGCCGTCAAGTGTCTATGAGCATAATGCTCCGGCAATGGACAGAAAAGTCCTGAATTTAGGAATCCCTGTTCTAGGCATTTGTTACGGTCAGCAGTTGATAGCAAAAATTATTGGCGGAACTGTTTTAGGTGGAAAATTAAAGGAATTCGGCAAAAAAGAACTGACAGTCAAAAAAACAGGAAAGATATTGAAAGGCCTTTCAAAAAAAGAGCAGGTTTGGATGTCTCATGGCGATTTAGTTGAAAAAGTTCCAAAAGATTTTGAAGTTCTGGCAGCAACGGACACGTGCCCGATTGCCGCTTTTGAAAACAATGAAAGAAGAATTTATGCCATACAGTTTCACGCAGAAGTTGTCCACACTTTAAGCGGAACGCAAATCCTGAAAAATTTCGTATTTGAAATCTGCAAATCAAAAAAGGACTGGGAAACAAGAGATTTGTCAAAAAGATTGGTTAGGGAAATAAAAAAAGGGATAGGAAACAATTCCGTCATCATGGGAGTCTCAGGCGGCGTTGACAGCACAGTGGCTGCAACTTTGCTTCACAAAGCAATCGGCAGCAGATTATACTGTGTTTTTGTCGACCACGGATTGATAAGAAAAAATGAGCTTGAGGAAGTAACAGATTTCTTCGAGAGAAAGCTGCACTTCAGGCATTTCCATGTTGTTGATGCGTCAAATATTTTTCTTGATAAATTAAAAGGGATTACCGACCCTGAAGAAAAAAGAAAAATAATCGGACATACTTTTATCGAGATATTCCAAGACAAAGTGATTGAACTGGAAAAGAAGCATCGTGCCATTAAATTCCTCGGGCAGGGAACAATTTATCCGGACAGGATAGAAAGCGCCCAGCCCAGCAAGTATGCTTCAAAAATCAAGAGCCATCACAATTTAACACTGCCTGAGGGAATGAAATTAAAAATTATTGAGCCGTTAAAAGAATTATACAAGGATGAAGTCAGGGTGCTTGGAAAATCTCTTGGAATTCCAAGCGATATAGTTAACAGGCATCCATTCCCGGGACCTGGGCTGGCAATCAGGATTTTGGGGGAGATTACGGAAGACAGGCTAAAAATTCTTAGAGAGGCAGATTTTGTTTTCATCGACGAACTGAAAAAATCCGGCTATTATGACAAAACATGGCAGGCATTTGCCGCTTTGATTCCGGTAAAAACTGTCGGAGTCATGGGGGATGCAAGAACCTATGAATTCATAATCTCTTTGAGAGCAGTTACAAGTATTGACGCAATGACGGCGGACTGGGCAAAACTCCCTTATGAATTGCTTGAAAAAATATCAAACAGGATCATAAATGAAGTCAGAGGCGTTAATAGAGTTTTATATGATATCAGCCAGAAGCCTCCGGCGACAATTGAGTATGAATAGTGATTCTACATTCGTAAGAAAGTTTAAGCAAATTTCTAATGTGTAACTGACATCCATGCCAAAAGGTCAGGAGCATGCATCCTTAGAAATCCTTCATAAAGTTCCCGTGGAGCATTATATGGTACTCCAGTGCCTTTACGCCCATGGTATTCAATAAAACTCTCAAGATATTCCGTCTTAAAACGCTGGTTGAATCCAAAAAATACTACTTCAATTCCATCCTGAGAATTCCCGCCGTGTGTTGTGATGCTTGTATGCCGGCGATCTACTGACCCCCTGATATCAATATCAAATTCAACATACATTTGCGTGTTCTTATTGAACGGCATCTGGATTAAAGCAAAAATTTCATTGCCACAATAATCTTCACTTAAATAAACGGGGTTTGGCATATCCATTTTTTTCCATATTAAAAACATTTTTAGCAAGCGTAAGTCCTGTCCTTAATGCCTTTTCTGTAATTATCCCAAGCTTTCTTGTACAGTTTTTTCCCCCATGCAGTTGGATAATCTCCAGTAATGCAAGCCATGCACAGATCTTTTGCGGGCTTGCCGATGCTCCTTACCAATCCCTGAATTGTCTGGTACTCTACTGAATCTGCTCCAAGGTCCTTGGCCATTCTGGCGACAGCTTGTTTAGAGATTTCTCCTTTTCTGGGCGCCTTCTCGTATCTTGGTATAATAAGTTCCGAAACAGTTGACATATCAATTCCATAAAAGCAGGGGCCCCTAATTGGCGGGCATGATACACGTACGTGAACTTCTTTAGCCCCTCCGACTTTTTTAACATAATTAACGAGCTGTTTTGTAGTCGAGCCGCGGACAATGCTGTCATCAACCAAAATAACTTTTTTGTCGTTTAATATTTCTCTCAATGCAGTATATTTGCTTTGAACACGGTCCTCACGGCCAGAACCCTCAATGAAAGTTCTACCGACGAATCTGTTCCTTATCAGCCCTTCTGCCGCAGGAACTTTTAATTCATATGCCATGGCATCGCCTGCTGCTTTTGCCGTGTCAGGCACCGGAACAACAACATAATCCTTGTCATTTACTTTTTCAGTTTCCTGCTTCGCAAGCTCTTTTCCGAGATTTGTCCTAGTTATATATACGGACTGCCCGTCAAGAACAGAACTTACATTTGCGAAATAAACCCATTCAAACATGCAGTGAGCTTTTTTCGGAGATTCTGCATATTTTATAATCTTGACCTCACCATTTTTTATGTAAATTAAATGGCCGGGAGGGAGATGTTTATATTCGGTAACACCGCAGTTGATTAAAGCATTTGACTCAGAAGCAGCAAGGAACATGTCATCTTTCCAGCCATAAACAACGGGCCGGAATCCATGTGGGTCCCGAAGAATTATCATTTCGCCGAAAGCGTTCATAAAAGCAATGTTAAAGCACCCATCAATCTTTTGCGCCAGTCTTGTGAAAACTTTGACGAGATTTGGCCTGTTTGAGCCTTTGAGCTCTCTGGAAATATAATGCATCAGAATTTCTGTGTCAGTATCGTGTACAATGTGATAGTCATCCTTATCCATGAGATGCTGCTTCAACTCCGTGTAATTTGCAAGGTTGCCGTTAAAGCAGAAGGAAAACCACTTCCATTTGCGACCATGATGCCTTTCAAATGGCTGCGCCAGGCTTCTGTCTTCACTGCCTGAAGTCGCATATCTAACGTGGCCAATCCCTTTATTGCCAGAATATCTTTTAAAAATTTCCAACGACTGCGCTCTGTCGCTAGTCTTGAAAACTTCATTTACTGGGCCAAGGTCCTTGTAAGTGTCAAGAACCTGCAGCCTCTGATGGTTAAAAGTCGTCACACCAGCGCTTAACTGTCCGCGATTTTGCTGGTTGAGGAGAAGCTTGTACAAATAGAACAGGGCTCGGTTGGAAGAGTCGCCATTTGGCTTGATGTAGACGGCAGCTATGCCGCATTGGTGCTTTGCTTCCCCTTCCATAAATCCCCCGCGATAAGCTTGTAGACATCCCGCATTATATAAAGTTTTCGAATCTTAATCAAAAATTTATAATTTATATAAAGAATTAGGATTTTTTAATATACAGGAAAAATAGACAACTATTGGGAGAAATGCCAGTCGTAACAAATCTCCAAGAAGTAAGATTTCTATTTATAGCTTAAATCATCCCTAAAATCAATCAAGTTCAGATTCTCAAAGAAGTTGTAGCTATCCTCTTCTATTTCCCTTTCTTCCCTAAATATTATTTTTCTCTTCATTTTTATTGCCTATGCCATTCTTTTCACTTGAGTATAAGCCACTCCCGTATCCCAGGAATGCTTTAATTTATATATAGTTTATCCTTAAAGTTTATAAAATTTATATAAAAAGAAAAATTTATATAGGCATTATAAATTCTTTAACGTACTATAAAGACTAAAGGGGATTTTCAATTATTTTGTACTTTATATAAATCCATTATAAGATTGAAAATCTTTATAAAGTTTAAATTTGGGGTGGTACTAATCAAGCGAAGAGTAATCCAGATAGCAAATTCTACACAACTGATTTCATTGCCTAGAAAATGGAGCCTGAAATATGGCGTGAAAAAAGGAGATGAGCTGGAGATTGAAGAAAAGGATAATAGTTTAATTATTCAAACTGAAAAAGGATTGTCTTTAAGTCGAATAGAAATAAATGTTAAAGGAAAGGAACAAATAATTCATAGGCTCCTATCGTCTTTGTATAGAAGTGGTTTTGATGAGATAAATATTACTTACGAAAAGTCATCAGAATTAGAATTAATACAATCTACTATAAATAAAGAACTAATAGGTTTTGAGATAGTTGAAGAAAGACGTGAAAATATTATTATTAAACAAGTATCTTCAATTGATTATTCTGAATTTAATAATATGTTAAAAAGAGTTTTCATGTTTATTTTATCAACAGCTGAAGAAACACTTGAGGCTTTAAAGAAGAATGATGAAAATTCCCTAAATAATCTGGTATTTAGGGACTTAACTATTAACAAGCTTACAAACTATTGCAGACGGTCTTTGAACAAAAAAGAGAGCAGCTTCAAACACATAGGTCCTGGATATGTTATTATTGAAATACTAGAAAAGATAAGCGATGGTTATAGAGATTTATGCAAGTATGCTTCAAAAAACAGAAAAGAAATAAAAGGGCAACTAGTGGAAACATTAGCTGAAATAAATATTCTGCTAAGAGATGCTCAAAAGCTTTTCTATAATTTTCGTATTGACGAGTTCGGAATTTTTCTTTCCAGAAAAGAAAGGCTAAGTAATTCCATATACAACAAGTTAAAAGAAAGCAAGAAAGATCAGAACATTATTTTAGTACATCTTAATTCAATCGTTAATGACATATTCTATCTAAATGGGCCTTTAGCAATCAACGGGCTAAGCTGATCAATTATTTTAAATGAAAGTAAGGTTTGTCCGTTAATTCCCTAAAACGATTGAACAAAGAATGTGCAGCAGCTTGTGTTCCATTTCTTGCAGGAGTATGCATGATTGTATCCAAAATGGAACTTATTTGTTGCAGATGCACGCGCTGTTCTGCGGCATTTTGTCCTACGACATCCGGATTTTCAAATTTGTATCCTTGTTCCATCAACGCTTCGGCTATGGCTCTATAACGCGCCTTATGCCCGGTCCAGGCAGCATTTCTTTCAAGAAGTGCAAACGGCCAGACAGACAAATAATCTTCTCTTCTTTCTCTTCCATGGCCCGCATCATTATCTCCTAAAAATCTAAAGAACTGCTCAGGATCTTTGCCTGATAAGTCATATCCATTTTCAGGTAAGCTTACTTCGCTAGTATACCTGTGAATCCTCTGAGCAAGATCCCTAGCTTCTCTAGACATAGCATCGGTAAATTTCATCTCCAACAAAAATCTATCAATTACTTTTTGCTGCTGCTCGGGATTTAAAAATGAATTCCCTTCCTTTGTCAATCCAAAAGATACTAAGCTTGCAAGCCCCAAAAGATTTGGTTTGTAGAGGCTATATTCAAAATCGAAAGTCGTCATTCCATCATTTGGAGCTATTATATGGTGCTTTGGGTTTCCGTCAAGATAATAGCCGGCCAAACCCCTCCTGTGGGCATTTAGCAAATTCTGGGCGACAAGATGTCTCCAATTTTTTGCCATTTCCTCATGGACATCTGTCGGTAAATTAACATTGCCGTATGTTGTTAGTTGACCTAGGAAAGTATCCCTAAATCTGTTCGTAAAATAATCTGACTCAGGATCTTTAACCGTTCTTACAACATCTTCAAGATCAAGTTCTCTTCTTTGTAATTTTCCTTCTTCTTGAATCCTTGCTACTTGCGTTGCAGCGCGTAGATAATCATCAAAAGTTGCCCTGCCTTCTAGTGTTTTTTGGTACAATAAATCACCAGGGACTGCTCTGAACACAGATATAGGGTAAATTCCTGATTTTGTATCAATGCTAGAAGGGATATCTATTGTGGTATCTCTTAAAGGTAGCCCCAAGTATTCTTCATGTGTATCTGTTATTTCTTTTAGTAACTGCGTTCTTCTTGCATTGACATCATGAAAAAATTGTAGATTTCCTTTTTCTGCATCCATTCTGTCGGACTGTCTGTAGGATTTTGCTATCGTAGAAGAGTCTGGTAAAAGCATTACAATATGCCTTGAAGGTCCAAGAAGCGTAATTTCTTGAGGAGGCGTATCATGTAAGTAAGCCAACGCACCTATAGCTGCAACTATTCTTTTCATTTCCTCGGCCCTATTTAGGTATGATACGTCTAATGTTTGCATTTCAGAGATACCGCTAATAACCAGTTCCAATACTACCCTTTTATACTCTCAATAACCTAATTTCATATTTAAATCTATCGCCTTTATATAAAATATATAAAAATATTTAACAAAATGGATTTAGTATCGATTATTTGAAAATTTGCATCTCTTTAAATAAAAATAAAAAATAGATTATGTCATCCTAAAAGGCGTGAATAATCCAAAAGAATATAAAACATTAAAAATCACTTATTTGATATGAAAATCCTGCTAATCGGAAACGGCGCAAGAGAGCATGCAATAGCAGAAGCATTTGGAAGAAACAAGGATGCCAGAATTTTTTCTTATATTAAATCCAAAAACCCAGGAATTATTTCTTTGTCTGAGAATTTTGAGCTTGGAAGTTACAGTGATTTAGAAAAAATAAAGTCCTATGCGCAGAAAATAAAGCCGGATTTCGCTTTCATCGGGCCGGAAGAGCCATTAAGCAACGGAGTTGTTGATTTGTTAAATTCAATTGGAATTGAATCAGTTGGCCCGACAAAAAAACTGGCACAACTGGAAACCAGCAAATCTTTCACGCGAAATATTTTAAGAAAATATAAAATAAAAGGAAATGCAAAGTTCAAAACTTTTAATAAGAATAATTTTAAAGATGCAAATAGATTTCTTGAATTAATTGACAAATGCGTTGTAAAGCCGGATGGACTGACCGGAGGGAAAGGTGTTAAAGTTCAGGGCGACCACTTTCAGACAAAAAAAGAAGCTCTGGATTACTGCAACGAAGTACTGCAGTCTCATTCTTCAGTTATCATGGAAGAAAAATTTGAAGGTGAGGAATTTTCATTGCAGTGCCTGACTGACGGCAAAACGGTTGTTGCAACCCCTCCTGTGCAGGACCATAAAAGGGCTTATGCCGATGATAAAGGCCCAAACACAGGAGGGATGGGAAGTTACAGTTGCAAAAATCATTTGCTTCCATTCCTAACAAAAAAAGATATTGAAGATGGTTTGGAAATAACACAAAAAGTTGCCGAAGCTCTGCACAAGGAAACAGATGAATTTTACAAAGGCGTCATGTATGCAGGCTTAATCGTTACAAAAGAAGGAGTTAAACTCATTGAATTCAACGCAAGATTCGGCGACCCTGAAGCAATGAATGTTCTTCCAATTATGGAAACTGATTTTTCTGAAGTTTGTAATGCAATAATTAATCAAAGCCTAAACAAAATAAAAATTAAGTTCCAGAACAAGGCAACTGTTTGCAAGTATATTGTACCCCAAGGTTATCCTGACAATCCTATAAAAAATGAGAAAATTGAAATTGGGAAAATTCCAAAAGATGCAAGATTGTATTATGCTTCTGTCGACCAAAAAAATGACGGGTTGCACCTAACTTCCTCAAGGGCAATCGGATGCCTGGGAATTGCTGACAGTCTTGAAGAAGCAGAGAGGACTGCTGAAGAGGCAGCAAAATCTGTCAGGGGAAAGGTGTTTCACAGGGAAGATATCGGAACCAAGAGATTAATTAACAAAAGAATAAGGCATATGCAAGAGATTAAGAAATAGTTAATTCTAAATCTTTATTAGAATAAATCAAAAACTTTATATATCATTTCCTATAATATTTCACGATGGTTAAAAAAAGAGTGAAATCCAAAGCTAAGCCTGCTTCTAAAAAGCGTTCTAAGAAATCTGCAGTTCCAAAGAAACCGAAGGTAAATGTTGAGATTAAACCGGAGCCGGATACAAAAATCCAATTAAAGGATGCTTTGCGTGATTTGGAAATTCTTGCTGAAGAGAAGAAAGTGGAGAATAAAGTTGACGATGTAAAAAAAGAGGAAAAACAGCTTGAGAAGAAAGAAATCTCATTGATGACAGAAGAGAAAAAAATTGAGAAAGAGGAAAAAAAGGTAGAGTACCTCGAAAAGAAAATATCCAAAGAAGTTGAGACAAAGCCGCTCACAAGATTTAATTTTAAAGATTTAAATAAAGGAATTATAGGTGCATTTATCGGAGTTGTGGCACACTTCGGATTCATTTACGGAAAAGCTATTGCGCAGTATATAACAATGACTCGAGCAACAGTTTTGTTCATATTCTCCTATGCGCTGATTATAATGCTGATGTATGAAACTGGGTACAGGGATATAAAGGAAAAAAGATTGCTGGGAATTCTGCCAAGGAGGGCAACATTTGTTTACTTTACTTCCATAGTTGTTGTTATTGTAATATTTTACCTTTTTAACATGCTAGACTGGACTGACCTGGGCGGACTGTACAAGGAGATAGCGGTTACTTCAGTTCTTGCCTCTGTGGGCGCGGGAACAGCTGATTTGATAGGACGGCACTAGGTTTATTTTGTTATCTTAATTTTATGAAATTGTAGGCAGAATACCTGACGAGTTTATCTATGGGAATATCTTTTCTCTTTCGTTTCCGATTATTTCAACGATGATGGCAACCGGGCCAACAACATGGTCTGCGCTTTCCTTCAAGAAGCTCCGCGCATGCTCGCTCGATATGATGTTTTCTTGTTTCTGGCTTCTTGACGGAGGTAATCCAGCAGATCCACTCATTGCGTGCGAGTGGTGTAAGATCATTCCACACTGCTCCCACCTTTTGGGCAGCAGTAAGAGCTTCTCGTAAATCTGATGGTACTTTGTGTACCACCCCCGTGGCTATTTCTTTTTTAGTCATTTTATGATCCTCCACTTAATTATATAACTTTAAAATTATATAACCCTTTCGTTTCAGCCCCTCTCTCGTCCTAATGGACATATCGGGCTAAAGACATTAATGATGATTATTTAGTTGAAGTTGATTATGGATCCATCATTAAAACAATTCTTGTCATTTATTCTTTCATTTGACTGAACTTCGTTCTTGATTAACGGCCGACTCAAAAACTTTGCTTCAGCAACCACTTTGCACTTTCGCATTCGCTCAGGGCGTATAACGGGAATTTTACGATTCGCTACGCTCGCTTATCCAAAGTTTCCCAGCTATGATTTTTCATCCGCATTGTTGATATTTTTTGTTAGCATAGAAATCTTTTTATAGCTTGTTTTATATTTGATTCTTGAATGAAAAATCAACTAAGGGACGATATTCTTGAAAAAAGAAATTCCCTGCCAAAAGAAGAAGTAATTGACAAAAGCAGAAATATTGAAGAGAAATTATTCAATCTTGATTCATACAAGAAATCCAGAACTGTGATGCTATTTGTTTCTTTCAACAATGAAGTTCACACACATGATATAATTAAAAAATCTTTAGGAAAGAAGAATGTAGTTATACCAAAAGTAATGCAGCAGGAAATTGAGCCTTCTGTTATAATTGATTTTGACAATCTGATTCCAGCTGGAAAATTTGGAATTCTGGAGCCGATTGATTTGATGAAAATTGCCTATAAAAATATTGATTTGGTTTTAGTACCTGGCATTGCATTTGATGACGAAGGCCATAGGATTGGGTACGGGTTTGGGTATTATGACAAATTCCTGAAAAAAATTCCAAAAGCTGTAAAGATTGGCCTTACTTTTGATTTTCAGGTTGTTGATAAAATTCCAACAGAAGAGCACGATGTTCCGGTTGATTTTATTATAACGGAGAAAAGGTTTATTGATTGCAAAAATTTCTCAAAATAAAAAATATGCGCACACTGGAAATTATTTAACCTCTTTCAAAAATTCATCTCTTTCTAATTTTAAGTCGTGCTTTACTATTTTATTAAGCAAGCCCCTATCAATTTCTTCACTAGGATGATTTGGTATAACTGTAGTCCTTCCGTCAACATGCTCAAAAAACATGTGGCTGCCTTCTTGCCTCTTGAATTCAAATCCAAGTTTCTCGAGAACTTTGGCTAACTCTTTGGCCGTCAATAGGGGCAATCTAGGCATTAACTACACCTCTATTTGTTGCACTCCCATAAATTCAGAATAAACTTCGGTGTCTTTTGTAGATTTTAAGTATAATGAAATCGCCTCTTTTGTTCTCTTCAAAAGTTCATCCATTGTTTTAGCTTGGGTATGGCAGCCAGGCAACTCAACTACGTCAGATATCAAATAACCATCTTCGCCTTTTTCTATTATTACTGTATATTTTTTTGTCATAAGACAATTCAAATACAGATTACTATTTAAATCTTTTTACCATAAAACAAAATATGCGCAAGCCGGGACTTTCGCTAAAAATAAATTTTTAATTTCGAACCCGGGTCTCAGCCTTGGCAAGGCCGAATCTTAACCACTGGACCACTCGCGCATTAAAGTGGGCCCGACCAGATTTGAACTGGTGACCTTCACCTTTCAAATCACTATAAGATTGTAAGGGTGACGTCATAACGGCTAGACTACGGGCCCGCATAGGCTCATGGATTAAAAGAATGTATAAAAAGGTTTTGAAAAATAAAAGATGTCCGTTAAGTTTATAAAATGACCTCCTCTGCGGAATAAATTCCGCAGTATCCATTCAAGCTAAACCATGGTGCTTAGCTTGGTTCAAAATGTACAAAGCTGTGTCGCTAAGCTGATTGTATCC
>Ga0209542_10001456_pt1 | contig 55429 bp, 58 predicted proteins | sample RifCSPhighO2_01_FD_184028 | JGI IMG/M metagenome (GOLD analysis project Ga0209542, IMG submission 184028) | Soil microbial communities from Rifle, Colorado - Rifle CSP2_plank highO2_0.1 (SPAdes) (version 2) | ecosystem: Environmental > Terrestrial > Deep subsurface > Rock core/Sediment ... | reverse complement strand
GAATTTCTCAAGCTTGAGACTGGAGTGCCGATCGTACTTGTCCTGGGCGGCTCGCAAGGAGCACAGGCAATTAATGAAGTCATTGTGGACATTCTTCCTGAACTTCTAAACAAGTACCAAGTCATTCACCAGGTAGGCACAGCAAATGTTGATGAAATCAAGTCGCGCTTGCCTGTTGTCTTGGGCAACCATCCGCACCTTGCAAGGTACAAGATGTTCGGCTTTCTCTCGAGCACGGCGCTTGCAATGTCTGCGGGTGCGGCCAAGCTTGCCGTCACGCGCGCCGGGTCAACATTTATCTTCGAGATTGCCGGCTGGGGGTTACCTAGCATTGTTATCCCAATTCCGGAAAGCGTAAGCCGCGATCAACACAGGAATGCGTACAACTATGCCCGTACCGGCGCAGCAGTGCTCATCGAGGAGAATAATCTCTCAACCCATATTCTGTTATCGGAAATAGAAAGAGTCATGTCGAGCCCAGATATCCAGAATAGTATGAGTGAGCACGCCAGAGCCTTCGCCAAACCCGAAGCGGGAAAAAAGATGGCCGAAGCAATCCTAGATTTAGTGCTATCCCATGAGCGATAAAGTAATCACACGATTTGCTCCTTCGCCGACGGGATTGTTGCATGCGGGGAATTATCGGACGGCTGTTTTTACTTACTTATTTACTCGCAAACTAGGTGGCGAATTTATCCTTCGGGTTGAGGATACCGATCGCTTGCGCTCAAAAAAAGAATGCACGGAAAATATTATTGAAAGCCTGAAGTGGCTTGGACTTGAATATGATAAATATGCGCTTCAGTCAGAAAGCATAAACAGACACAAAGAAGTACTTACTGAATTAATAAACAAGGATGCCGCGTATGTTTCGCACGAGAAGCACCCAGAAACTGGCGCTGACACAGAAGTTATCCGATTTCGCAATCCTGGCACTGACGTAACTTTCCAGGATCTCATTAGGGGTGAGATAACTATGCACACGGGGGACCTGGGTGACTTCGTGATTGCTAAGTCTATTTCCGAGCCACTCTTCCATCTTAGTGTTGTTGTGGACGATTTCGACATGGGGATCACGCATGTGACAAGAGGGGAGGATCATATCTCTAACACTCCCAGGCAAATTCTTATTCAGAGAGCGCTCGGTGCTCCTACACCAGTATACGCTCACTTGCCACTGTTATTGGGGACTGATAGGTCTAAGTTATCTAAACGTAAGGGGGCTAAAGCAATGACAGAATATCGAGACTTAGGCTATCTGCCAGAGACACTCATAAATTACATGGCCCTCCTGGGCTGGAACCCCGGCACCGATCAGGAGTTGTTTACAAAAGGAGAACTAATAGAGAGTTTCAGTTTTGAACGTGTGCAGAAAAGTGCGGCCATCTTTGACGAAACAAAACTCGATTGGCTCAATCGCGAACACATGAAGCGATTGTCTGAAAGTGAGCTCTTGGCCAGAGCAAAAGATTTTATACCGGCTGGCGCAGAGAAATTTTTGCCTTTATTACTTGAGCGCATAAATAAATTTGGAGACATTCCAGAATTATTGAATAATGGGGGAGAGCTAGACTTTTTAATCTCGCAGCCGAAGCCTTCTCGAGAATTATTAATCGGCAAGTCTGGTGCAACAGAATCAGAAATAAAAAATCACCTAAATTATATTCTCGAAAAGGGGATAGAGAGGGAAGTGGTATGGCCCTATGCAGAACAAATGGGCAAGGGCAAGGTGCTATGGCCTATGCGTGTAGCGCTATCTGGCAGGGAAAAGTCCCCCGATCCCTTATCACTAGTAAAATATTTAGGCGAAAAGGAGGCTCTAAATCGCATCAAATCAGCCCTTGCAATTCTAGGCTAAATGTGATATTATATCGAAAGGGGGTGTCAACATGTATGTGACTGGACCGGCCCTTGCGATCGTGATCGTGCTGTCGGCGTTCGGGGCCGTCACCTGTATCGTCGGCTCCTTCCACATACTTCTGCTCCTGGGCAAAAAGCTGGACATCATGATCCAGCGAGGTCGCTACATTCGCAAGATCAAGGCCAAGATCAAGGCTCACAGGGCCCAGGATCAGCAGTAATGAAAGAGGGAGTCCGCCCGTGCGGCGCGCAGATTCATGCGCCGCGCGGGCTTTTCTCTTTGTGTGATAAAATGGGTGGGTGGATAGGAAAATTTATATAATTTTAGTAATTACACTTTCACTTAGCGCCCAGGGCGCTAAGTTGACAGGACTAGTTGAGGCGCAGGAGGTTGCGGGGCAGATTGGGGAGACACAGGCTAAGATTAAACAACTTGAGAGTGAGATTGCTAGTACGGAGAAGGAGCTGACTAAAACAGAGCGGGAGAAAAATACACTCTCGAATGCGGTAAAGAGTCTTGACTTGACTAAGAAGAAACTCGAGGCAGAGACTAAAATTACAGAGAATAAAGTCGCTCTCACCAGTAGTTCTATTGAGAGTTTGTCAGAGCAGATAATTGCTCACACGCAAGAAATTGATAAGCGCGTGGGGGATATTGCGATAGTACTGCGTAATATTGCAGGAGCGCTTGACGCAACACCCACTGAAATCTTTCTGTCTGACTCGAGCATTTCGGAGAAGCTCGATAGTATGTATACACTTGAGCGCTTGCAGAATCGCGTACGCATAGACTTAGAAGAACTCAAGGCAGTGCGTGTGAAGTTAATCTCTGATAAACAAGAGCTTGAGGAAGCCAGGGAGAAGCTCTTTGCCCTTCGTAGCGAACTCGGCGACAAGCAGAAGCTCGCCATACAGAATATTGAGAGTAAGAGCAAACTGCTTGCTGATACGAAGAATAAAGAATCTAGTTACAGAACTTTGCTCGACCAAAAGATTGCACAGAAGGCTGCATTCGAACAAGAGTTGCGTAATTTCGAAACTAAACTGAAGGGGATTGATGTTTCTAAGCTTCCCACGGGAGGAACAGGTATCCTAAGCTGGCCACTTGCGAGTGTTTTAGTCACCCAGACGTTCGGCGATACCGAGTTCTCACGTTCGTCTGCTGGCGCTATATACAGAGGCAACGGCCATAACGGCATTGACCTGCGCGCATCTGTCGGAACTGCTGTATATTCTGCCGGCGGCGGAAAGGTAGCCGGCACGGGCAATACAGATCTCGGTTGTCCTGGAGGGTCGTATGGCAAATGGATCTTGATAGACCACGGCAACGGTCTCTCAACTCTATATGCGCATTTATCTTTGCAGAGGGTGAGTACGGGTGAGGATGTTGAGCGCGGAGGCTTGATTGGCTACAGTGGCAATACTGGCTACTCCACAGGACCGCATTTACACTTCACCGTTTATGCGTCAGAAGGTGTTAAAATTACTAAGCTGATCAGGGCAGACGGTAGTGTCAGCAAGTGTGCTGAAATGCCCGTTTCGCCATTAAATGGCTATCTGAATCCACTATTGTACTTATAAATACATGAACAAAGGCTTCATAAGCATGATACTCATCTTCGTAGTCCTAATTTTGATTGTGAGTGCCTTCAAGCTCAACTTGGGAGGTTATATGGACGCGAGCCCAGAGCAAGCCCTAGATAGCAATATAGTGCTTATAATTCAAACAGGGAAGATAGTTTGGTCAGATTACATCAAGGGGCCCTTAGTAACGATTTGGAATGAATACATAGCGCCGTTTGCAAGGGGTGACTGGCTTTCTAGTTTAAGGAGTAGGGAAGAAGCCCGCACAACCTTGCCACCAGAATAGATAGTCCATAATGTCGCAAAAGGTATATTGTGCGACGTAGTGCTATATAAGTTATCCACAGTCACTTACTATTACAACACATCTCCCCTCTCTAGATCAGTGGACGTTCAGAGCTTCTCTAAAACTTTTTTAGAATACTCCAGTAATTGTGCGCGCAGAATTTTATTTGAAGCAAACATAGAATCTTTCCAGCGCAGCTCGCTCTGCTTGTAATCCAGTGGACGACCAAGGAGATCAGTGACCTCTCCCCCAGCCTCTCGCAGGATCGCCTCTGGAGCACAAGTGTCCCATTTGCTCAATCGTCTATTGGTAGCAATATAGACATCAGCACTACCGTCAGAAATTAATCCCAGCGCCACACCTATCCCCGAGGATGGTATACGTTTGCCCACGCTCATGGAATCAATGACTTCATATGAGGGGCGTACCTCGCTACTATCTTTCCTGATAATTAGCCTGGCTTCGGATAGTGTCTTAGTAGCACTTACAAATATTTGCCTCCTAGATTCTTGCGCCAAAACAAACGCACCTCGTCCAACCTCTCCAAAATACAACAGATGTTTGCGTGGCACGTTAACCACACCGAATACTGGCCGACCGTTTCGACATAGTCCTATATGCACGCCGAAACTGTCATCGCCCTTGATGTACGACTTAGTGCCATCGAGTGGGTCAATCATCCATACGTCACTAGAATAATCACTCGGAATCTCACTACTCTCTTCAGAAAGAATTGCGTTGGTGGGGAAGAGCTTGCCAATCGCCTCTCTGGCCATTGCATCCGCCTCTTTGTCGGCAATGGTTACAGGGTTAAAGCGATCGTTCTCTTTACTTTCTACGTTCAGGTTTCCGCTTTGATATCGCACAAGCAATTCACCAATCTTTTGAGCCAGCTCTATTACCTTGAGATATCTTGGGTCAGATAAGTCCATATATGTTTGTTATGCTTATAGTCACAGCCCCGGGCAATTAGCGGCGGGTGTGAGACCTCTGGCTTCGGCTTGCTCTTTACTCGAGAAATAAATCTTATTTTCTTCTTTTATTCTGCTCACGCCAGAACAAGAAAGTAGATAATATTTAGTGCCATTCCTTGATGCTACATAATTCTGCACTCCCCCACTCTCTCGAGCGGCTTGCCCGGCAAGCGTAGCGCCGAGGACTTCTGGTGCAAAGTTCAGTGGCTGCTCAATAACTAGATCTGGTTTATTTTCTTCTATCTTGGATAATCTACCTAAGCCAAACGAGAAGCTAGCAACTAATATGATAATTATGGGAATGAAGGCTGATTTGAAGCGCTCTTGCATTTTTTTTCGTTTTCTGTATTATATCTCTTACTATGGCACATAAGAAGGCCGGCGGGTCAACAAAAAATTTACGCGATTCCAATCCCAAGTACTTGGGCATTAAACTTAGTGACGGCCAAATCGCTAAGTCTGGTTCTATTATCTTGCGCCAAAGGGGCACAGTGTACCTACCCGGCAGGAACGTAGGCCTTGGTAAAGATCACACAATTTTTGCCCTCAAAGAAGGTCTCGTAAAATTCGCCACCAAACGCAAAACAAGCTTCACCGGCAAGAGCAAAATCTCCCCCATAGTCAGCGTTGTGTAATCTAGTTTTGGATATCAATGGTTACGCTTGACTTAGCGCCCTGGGCGCTGAGTTCTACTGTGTGATTGCCGGCGTGTTTGATGGGATGATCTAGGTTTATCCAATCTGGATCAATTTTTAGGATTTCTGCAATTTCTTTTTTATCTAGTGAGTCAAAGAGCGTCCCCTGCTCGTTTGCCTTGCGCTTCACCTCAAAAAAATTGCCATTTAAGTTTTCTAATATCGCTTTAATTTTTGTTTCGTCCCTTTCCTTGCGTGAATCGTGAATCTTGATTCGTGAATTATTGCGCGAGAGCGCTTCTGGCGTTGCCAACTGCGCAAGCTTACGCGCAAGCAAAAAGTTGCGCCCATAACCATCAGCCACATTCTTAACCTCATATGCTTTACCCACCCCTTTCACATCACTTAGAAAGATTACTTTCATATATTTTGATATTTAGAAATTTAGATATTTAGAGATTAGAAATTACTTGAATAGCTTTCTCCAACTGCGGGTCGTCGCCCGATTCTATGTTTTCTTTTGTTATCTCTACTTTATAGTCCGGTTCAAGACCCTTTTCCGAAATAGTCTCGCCATTTGGTGTGAGCCACCTGGCCACCGTTACCTTGAGCGCGGTTTCTCTCGTGACATCCACGAGCTCTTGCACAGAGCCCTTGCCGAAGGTTTTCTGGCCAACTAAGGAAATATTCTTTTGTTCGCGCAATGCTCCGGCCAATATTTCAGATGCAGAAGCGCTCCCGCCGTCTATCAAGATCGCCATTTTGAGATTCTCGTTGAAGATATCGTAACCGCGGGATCTGTGTATCTGCTCATCTTTGCCTTCGCCAAAATATTCGCGAACAATTACTTTGCCTTCGGGCAGGAACCAGCTACCCATATCCACCGCCGCCTCAAGATAGCCTCCTGGGTTACCTCGCAAATCAAGCACCAACTTGTCGGTCTTAGAATCCACAAACTCCTGCAAGGCGTCTCTAAAGAGAGTCGGTGAGTTTGCGGAGAAACTATAGAGACTTATTATGAAAATCTGGTCTCCGTCGACTTGTCTAAGTTCTGTGTTCAGAACAGGTAGATCAATCTTAGCCCGCGTAATGACGATCTCCATTGGAGCCTCGGAATTTTGATGCAGGACGGTTAAGGTTACTTTCGTCCCGCCGGCACCGCGAATTCTCGTGACGGCCTCGTCAATTGAGAGGCTCTGTGTGCTCTCACCATCTATCTCGAGTACCATATCGCCCGCGCGTACCCCGGCCCGTTCCGCCGGTGATCCCTTGAGTGGGGCAACGACAATAAGTACGTTATTCTTGATGGCAACTTCCATGCCCACGCCTTCGAAATTGCCGCTAATATCATCCTTGAATATCTCCGACTCTGTTGGCGGCAAGAAAACTGTATAAGGGTCCCCAACTGCCGCCACCATCCCAGATATGGCACCCCACACTAACTTCTGGTTGAAAAGTGTAATCTCGGCCGGAGTGGTTGAGGAAATATCAGCTGGAACGTACTTCTCATTAAGAATGTTCCACGTCTGCCAGAACGGCTCGAAATCAACCAACGCTGTAATCTCATTATCCTTATTATCGAGTCCCTGTACTCGAACAATCTCGGGCACCTTCGAATACCCCACATATGTGCCGGCTGCAAAAGCCACCAGACCTACCAGAACTCCGGATGCCATGCTCTTACGCATGCGTGATATAATAACACATAATTAAACGAAACGGGATGGATCCCATTAGAAGTATGGCTCTATAATACCACCAATATATGTCGAACGTATTTACAATAATCGTAAGTAACTTCTAACGGGATGGAACTGCGACTTTATAACACACTCGCTCGCAACAAAGATAGCTTTATCCCCATCGAGGCTGGTAAGGTGGGCCTATATACATGCGGATTCACAGTTTATGACTACGCTCACATAGGCAACCTGCGCTCTTACATATTTGCAGACGTACTCAAGCGTGCACTCACATTCAGCACACAAAGTGAGAAAGGCTATGATGTAAAGCATGTTGAGAACATAACAGATGTAGGGCACCTGGTGGGCGATGGCGATGAGGGCGAGGATAAGATGGAGGTGGGTGCACGCAAGGCAGGCAAAAGTGCTTTTGAGATCGCCGAATACTTCACAAAAGTTTTTCAAAAAGATCTTGAAAAAAGCAACGTGCTCTCGCCTACTACTTGGGCACCGGCTACTAAATATATTCCCGAACAAATTGAGTTTATCAAAGTTCTAGAACAAAAAGGCTTTACGTATAAAATAACTGACGGTATTTATTTTGACACGAGTAAGTTAAGTGACTACGGCAAACTTGCACAGCTAGATCTAGCAAACCTGCGTGAAGGAGCACGAGTTGAGGCGAATAAAGAGAAAAAGAATATAACAGACTTTGCACTATGGAAATTCTCGCCTGCCCATTCGACAGGCTCAGGGCATTTGCCTAAACGGCAAATGGAATGGGAATCACCCTGGGGCACTGGCTTCCCGGGTTGGCACATCGAATGCTCTGCTATATCAACTAAATTTTTGGGAGAGCGATTTGATATTCACACCGGGGGCATAGATCACATTCCTGTGCATCACACAAATGAGATTGCACAAAATGAGGCGCGCTTCGGTCACAAGGTTGTGAACGTTTGGATGCACAATGACTTCATGACGGTTAATGGTACTAAGATGAGTAAGTCGCTTGGAAATCTATATACGCTTGATGACATCGAGAAGCGGGGGTTCACGCCTATGGCCCTGCGTTACTTATTTTTGGGCACTCATTATAGGCAAAAACTTAACTTCACCTGGGAAGCATTAGAGGGCGCGCAGATTTCCTATAATAGGATTGTACGTACACTTGTAGATATGGATAAGGGCCCGCTGGACGACAAGGAATTAAACAGATTTACGGCAGCGATAGCCGATGACCTCAATACTCCGCAGGCCTTAGCAGTACTGTGGAACAACACACACAATCCCTCTCTTGTATACGAATTCGATAAAGTGTTGGGTCTGGGTCTGGAGAAGGCAGTATCTTCATTTATACAATCTCAAAGTGACATTCCAGAGGAAGTTACGAAGCTAGTCAGTGAGCGTGAGCAGGCGCGCAAGAATCGCGACTGGATCCAGTCAGATATATTAAGAGAGCGCATAGCAGGATTGGGATGGGCAGTTGAGGATTCCCAATCTGGGCCCAAGGTTAGCAAGACTTAGTAGGGGTATACCCACAGCTTGTCCCCTATTACAGGACTTGCAGGGCTATTTCGGCGGCGTGTTATAATCGCTCGGTATGAGTGTAAATAAGGCAGGTGGAGTACGTATCCCGCCACAAGACACAGAGGCCGAGAAGGCGCTTTTGGGTTCTGTGATGCTACGTCCAGATACTATAAGTGCGGTGCTTGACGTTGTAGAGCGGGGCGCCTTCTACAGCGACAAGCACAACACGATCTATGGGGCGATGATAGATCTCTATTCCGCCGGAAACCCAATAGATCTCTTGTCTGTTTCATCTAGGCTCAAAGAGCAGAACAGACTCGACTTTGTGGGAGGCTCGACATATCTCACAGAACTCATTAATACAGTACCTTCGGCAGCCAACTTCGCGCACTATGCCGAACTTGTACACAAGAAGCATGTTTTGCGTAATCTTATCTACACGGCCGATCACATATCCGAGATCTCATACGACTCTGACGCAGATCTTGATACAGTGCTAGACAAGGCCGGTAAGAAGATGATGGACATCGCAAGCTTCAGCAAGCACAAATTCACGAGCCTCAAGGATACCCTAATGGACGCTTGGCATCGCCTAGAGAGACTGCACGAGAGCAAGGACGAGATGCGTGGCGTTCCCACTGGTTTCCCTGATCTTGACATGAAGCTGGCCGGCCTGCAAAAAAGCGATCTGATAATTTTGGCCGCGCGGCCGGGAATGGGCAAGACGAGTCTGGCACTTGATATTGCGCGCAACACGGCGCTTAAGCACGGCACATCAGTGGGCATTTTCTCACTTGAGATGAGTGCGGCACAGCTTGTTGATAGACTGCTCGCGGCAGAATCCAGGGTTGACTCATGGAAGTTGCGCACAGGCAAACTCTCGGCAGACGAAGACTTCGCCCGCATTCGCGACTCACTCGATCGCCTCTCCAAGGCGCCCATCTTCATAGACGATGACTCGTACATAGATATATTGCGAATGAAGGGGGTGGCGCGTAGATTGAAAAACGAACACAACTTGGGACTGATAATAGTAGACTACCTCCAATTGCTTGTGCCAAAACGCAACTACGAATCACTCGTTCAACAGGTCACAGAGATCTCCCGGGCACTTAAGGGGCTGGCGCGCGAACTGGACATCCCCGTGCTTGCTCTTTCGCAACTTAACAGGAACGTAGAGCAACGTGGTGGCAGGCCCAGGCTCTCTGATTTGCGTGATTCTGGCAGTATCGAACAAGACGCTGACGTGGTCATGTTTATTCACAGAGAAGAGAGCGATAAAACGGAGGGTTCAAGACGCGGTAATATTGCCGAAATATTAATAGAAAAGCACAGAAATGGCCCGACTGGAGTAGTCAAGCTCCACTTCGATGAGCAGAAAGTCACGTTTATGCCCATGGCGAAAGAAGAGGCATTTGGTAATTTCTAATTAATATCGTGAGTGACGTAATAGCAAAACTGGGTGAGTTATTTAGAGAGTTTCCAGGAATTGGGCCGAGGCAGGCTCGCCGTTTTGTTTACTTTCTATTACGCCAGGATGCAAGTTATATCAAGAACATGCTTGAGCAAATTACAGAATTGCGTGAGAGTGTGAGTGAATGCGAATCATGCTTCAGATTCTATATTGGTAAAGTATGTAACCTCTGCACAGACAAAAATGTAAATTCTAGTATCCTGCTTGTTGTTGAGAAAGACATAGATCTGGAAAATGTGCGCAAGACCGGCAAATTTAATGGCAAATTTTTTGTCTTGGGAGGTTTGTTGCCAATTCTCGAGAAGAATCCCGAGTCGCGAATTAGGATTAACGAATTAAGATTAAGGTTAGAGAAAGACAAAAAAATAAGAGAAGTGATACTGGCTCTTTCTGTGAATCCCGTCGGCGATAATACTGTCGAGTTTCTTAAACTCGAAATTTCAAAATTTAAACATTTAAAAATTTCAACATTAGGAAGAGGGTTATCTACGGGCACAGAACTTGAGTACTCTGACAGCGCTACTCTATCAGCGGCACTTGAATCTAGGAAATAGATGTTATTTTAACTTGAGCTTGGATCTGTCTGTGACCGTATTTAACTCTACGATTAGACTTGGCCTTGTACTTAACGCCTAGTACTTTCTTGCCCTTTTTTTCAGAAACAAGCTCGCCCGTAACTGTGGCTCCCTCTAAATATGGGCTGCCAATCTGGGTAGTAGCTCCGTCATCAACTAAAAGCACTTTATCAAAAGTCACTTTACTGCCCTCCCCCACTCCAAGCTTTTCAACAAAAATAGTATCCCCTTCCGAGACGCTATACTGCTTGCCACCAGTTGTAATAACCGCATATTTAGACATGCAGGATATCTTAGCAAATAAGCCCTATTCTGGCAACTGTGGGCTGTCTAGCACCTGCCGATCAAGTCCCGGCGCACTGCCCGTAATGCGCAAGACATCCTTGTCTATTTTAGCGAGCTCGTGCGAGGCTTTATTGTAGTGGCTAACAGTTGTGCCAAGCGACTTGCCGAGGGCATTCATAAACTGATCGTGGCCGGCCAGATGCCTGCCGAGCTCCTCTACTCTCTTCTGGATATCTTTTGCAGTTTCTTCGATCTGCAGAGCGCGCATGCCTTGCAGGACTGTTTGCAGATATGCCATGAACGAAGTAGGCGAAACTATAATCACTTTCTTATCGCGAAAAGCGTACTCGATCAAATCTTTTGTACTAGTTTTAACTGCCCCAACCTGATTGATAAGCAAGTCATAATAGATAGCTTCACTGGGTATGAACATGAAAGCAAAATCCATAGTGCCTTCACTCGGCCTAATATATTTTGCCGTCTCGTCAATTCTATTTTTGAGATCCTGCTTAAAAAGTTTCTCTAGTCTCTCGCGTTCAAGATTATCATTTGTAGAAATTATCCTGTTATAGTTCTCCAAGCTGAATTTAGAATCAACTGGCAGTAACTTATCTTTGCCAAGGACTATAACTGCATCAGCAATCTCGCCGTCATTAAACTTATACTGAAGTTGGAACGAGCCAGGGGGTAGAACGTTCTTGAGCACAGTTTCGAGATAATACTCACCCAACACGCCTCGTTGCTTGGGATTCTGCAAAACATTCTGCAAACTCTGTAACTGGTCAGCCACGCGAACCACGTTCTGATTAGTAGCCTGCACCCCCGCCACTTCTTTGGTCATATCTCGCAAGACTCCTGCCAAAGCATTGAGCTGATTCTGGATCAAAGTAAGCTCCCCCGCCCGCTCACCCTGCCCCTCCCCTAATTGCTTAGGCCTAAATATCAAATAAGCAATTACCCCGCCCGCAACAAGTCCCCCTAATACATAGACAATATCCATATCTACATTGTATCAAATTAATGCAGAAACCCCCGAGCCATACGGCTGGGGGTTTGTCTGTCTAGAGCGGTGAGAGGGTTGAGATCCCGACCACTCCGGGGGAGGCTTGCAGGATGTCCTGACTCTTGGTCAAGACGTCCTGCGAAACCTGGAAGACCTGAAGGAGAGTCGCCTCGAGCCCGTGAAAGACCATGGGCATCAAGAGGCGCAGGGCAAGCAGTAGCAAGATCAGGCCTATCGCTCGGAACATAACTTTGTTCTTAGCGAGGGGTCGACACATGCTGACTAGGCATGCCCGAGCGCAACTAACGGCGCTCCCCTCCGGGCAACATCGCGAGTTGGCGAAGCTTTCCGGAAGGCTTCAGCTCTTAAATCTATAACTATCTAAACGTCCGCTAAGCTACTTCAATTATATCACTTATACTGTAAATGTCAAATGAGTTTATTTCTAAGCATGATAGCTTCTTCTGCTGCTGTGGGGTGCATCGGTAAAGGAAGATTGTCACGCGTATACCAGCCGATTTTGTCGTGCTTGCCAGGTTCACCAATTTTAACTGTATGCGGGTCAACCAAAACTCTAAAAGTGAGAGCAATCCAGTGCACTTGCTCACCCTTGTGCTCACGATGCGAGTCGAAGTAACCCAGAAACTCTATCTCCTTAGCTTCTGCACAATACTCTTCCTTAACCTCCGTCCTAAGTCGGTCCAGAACGTTATCGTGCACTTCTAATCCCCCACTTCCACAATCCCACTTACCATTCTCATCCCGAGCTTCCGGCCCGCGTCGATGCATTGCGTAATTGCCCTTACCGTCATGACACCAAAAGACAACGGATACGCCCGGATAATCAATTCCCTTGCGAGCTTCTGTACTCATATAATTTGGGCAATATTAGGATTAACAAGATTTTTCCAATCACTCGACTTCATAGCAATCGAGAATGCGCGATCTCCGGCGTTGAAAATTATCTCATCATTCATCAAAACCCCTGGGTCAGCATAAGTTTGAAGGTTGAAGAGATTTCCGAAAGGCGGCACTCCCCCAACTTGCACCCCTCCTGTTATTTCGCTCACCTCTTGTTCTGTAGCAAATCTAATTTCCTTAATCTCAAGTTCCTTCTTAACCTTCGCTTCATTGAATCTCATGTCGCCAGGAACAACTAACATCACAAACTTTCTTTCCCTTTTTTCACTAGTACCTAGTACCTGATACCTAACACCTGTTATTAGCGCCTTTGCCCCTTGGTGGAGTGAGTACTCCGGCCGTAGCTTAGCCGCCTCCTCGCTAGTCCGCACTGGCGCGTGCTCAAAGGATTTGTAAGTAGTCGCAGCTCCATCAAGTATCTCCCTGATCTTCCCAACCACTGGATGATAGTTCATTGCTTACTTGCATTATTAAAATCTTCTTCATGCACTTCCGCCAAGTCAAGCGCAGACAGAAGTGTCCCATGAGCCAATTCTCGATGAAGCGGCACAATAGTAGTTATGGTACGAATACCACTTTTCTTTTGCAACTTCATGTGACTGCCCTTCTGTGACACTGCAGTAAATCCGAAATGCTTGCACAATATCTTTATAGTAGATTTACCCGAAAAAACTTTAGGCATGAACCTCAATGGATGTCACCATCGGAATCTCGTGTGAGAGATATTTCCTCTGCCTAGGAGATCCTTCAAGATAGAGCTCGACTGCTTCGCGCAAATTGTATTTAGCTTCCTCAAGAGTCTTGCCCTGACTTGCAACGCCGAGCTCAAGAGACCTGGCGACAAACCACTTCCCTTCCTTGGCAATAATAGCTGTAAACTTATACGTCATGATCATATTGTATCAAGACATTGCCCACATGACAATATTACGCTATATTTCCTTTGTAGGCTCTATCGTCTCCTACTTCGCTCAAGCTTGCGCATGAGCTTCGCAGGACAAGTAGTGGTTATTGTTACCATGGCTTGCACTTCGAAGCTCCGGTGTAATCCGGAGCGTAGTAGTGGCTCTATCGTCTAGGGGTTAGGACATAAGCTTCTCAAGCTTAGAACCCGGGTTCGAATCCCGGTAGAGTCATTTCAATCAGTGTGCTAGAATGGTTGCGGGATAGTGAGAGTCGGTATTTATTGACGCAAGTTGATAACGGGGGTTGTGAATTAAGTCCGTCATCCGCCCAGGCTCGATTTTATCTAGCCTTCGACAGACATTGTCTGTCATCGTGCGGTGGATTTATCCGCAAGGATAGAGGGTAGCGGTGAAAAGCAACAACTGGCTTACGGGTCTACCGAGAGTGCTATCCCAACAAAGTGCTTCCCTCCTGGGGAGCTTTTTGTATATAAATGTAGAAGACCGCCGAACCCTTGCTTTGGGTTACGGCGGCCTCGTCGCTAGTCGTAGCAGTCGCAGTTGATGTCACTTGGTGCCCCACAGCGCAGGCAGTGCGTGTACTCGCCATCGTCGTTCCTCGTGAACCTATCGGGAGCATCGCTGTGGTCTATCTTAGCAAGCTCCTGCCAGAGCTGTCCCTCCTCTTGGGGTGAAGGTCTGCCCGAGAGAATCGTGGCGGTGTTGAAGTCGCCCTCTTCAGGACAACCCCCACCACTCAAGCTCTTGAGGTGGCAAGAGTAGCAGGTAGTTGCATCTTCCTTATAAGTCTCGAATGACTGGTTACAAACTGCGCAAGTTTTCGTGAACATGGTCATCTCCTTTCGCTGGGTTGATTACCAGAGAGAGGAGTCCCTACCGCTTTTCCGCCTTAGGCGAAGGGCAAAGGTAGAAGGACCAAGCTTGACCCTGATAGCCCAAACAGGTCAAGCAAAATACTACTTATATTATACACCCCTATTGACATTTGTCAAGGGCGGTGCTATACTCTCTGTCAGACTGGAGGTGAAAACCTTTGACACGCGAACAGCTCGCAAAGAGGGTTCACTGGCCCAAAATCATCTGGACAGCGGGCATAGTGAACGTCACGGCGATGTTGCCCCAACTATGGCAACTGCTAAAGACTCACGAAACCAAGGGGCTGTCGGTGGAAATGTTCTGCATCTACCTCGGCATCCAAATCTGCTTCTGCTTGGAGGGCTACTTCAAGCGGAGCAAGATGCTCTTCTGGTGTCTCGGAGCTTCGGCAGTCGTCAGCTCGGTCATCATCGCTCTCATCGTCTACTACCGCCACTTCGCATAGTGGCAAGGAGGAGTAAAGTGGCGAAGCTCACAATCAGGTTCTATTTCGAGAACGAGGACTCACTCAACGATCCCGACGTCCAGGCGACTGTGACGGATATCACCAAGAGTCTGCCAAATCGAGGGGTGGAGATTCAGAGGCTGAACATCGAGGAGGGTGAGGGCAAGCGACGATTCGAACTCTTCCGCAAAGACCGCCTGCCCACTACCTGCCCCGCTGTGGAAATCGGCGACGGCTTCTTGTTTCCGCTCGTCTCTCTCGTCAACATCCTGGCCGGTCTCCGTGTAGCCCCTTCACTCGGTGAGTGAGATGCCACAGAGCAAAGCACATAACCATGGCCCGCCCTAGTCTTCGGACGAACGGCGGGCTTCAACATTTTTACGCAACCTCTATCATTCCTGCAAAATCTGGTATATAAATATAGCCATGGTGGGCCCTTATTCTAGTTCCAACATCGTCCACTAGGGCTCGTAAAATGCTCTCTATAGGACGTTTATCAGAAGTAGGATTGCTGCAATTATCACGACGACTAGCCCGAATTTCTGATCTATAGGGAGATATGATTTTATATAATCTTTACTAAGGACAGTCAGAGGCATCTTGCCAGTCCGTTTATAAGTCCGCAAATAGGAATAAATTACCCATACAAGTCCTAGTGCAACGGCAGCCAACAGGATAAGTGTCATCATTTTAGTTGCTGAGTTAATAATAATTACATCTTCCTCCTCCACTCCTTCTCTTGTCTTACAAGTAGTTCGCTCGCCTTGGTTGGATCTTCCAGGAGCTGCTCTGTTGCTCTCTCTAGTCTCACTGATTGCGAGGCTTTTAGCAACACCATGTCACCAGATAAGACGAAACTTGATAGAAATTTGCCAGCCTCTTGTGAATTTCCGAATTCATGCACGCTACCTTTATCAAACCCGTCTTCTATTGCGCTCTCGCCAATCCACTTTGCCTTCTCCCCCACACAGACAAGCACGTCTGCCACGCCTCTTATCCAAGTTCCAACTTTACGATGCTCGCCCTCACTATACTCGCCCAATTCGAGCATGTCGCCCAGCACAGCAACCTTGCGTGGCTGTGGCTGACTGTCAGCCATAGGGCTGACAGTCAGCTCTAGCTCATGGAGAGTTTCGAGGGCTAGTTTGACGGCTGATGGGGACGAATTATATGTGTCGTCTATTATGGTTGAACCATTTTTGCCAGGGAGGATTCGCAGGCGGCCGGGAGTAAATTTATGTCTTCCTAGTGCATCTGATATTGTGACGACATTAATCCCTAGGTTTGCGCCGACGGCAAATGCCGCAAGTGCCGCGTAGGCATGACCCTTGCCGAGCACTCCACACAATCTGACGGGCACGCTCTTGCCAGCATAATCTACTCTAAGGTTTATGCCCTTCGGCTTCTTGCCCCGAGCGGAGTCAAGTGGGTCATCATAACTTGTGTGCAAATTATCTCCCCGAATATTTGCATCGCTTGCGAATCCGTATGAGATTACGCGCGCACGGGTAGCCTCACGCATCTCCCAGGCGCGGGCGTCATCGCGGTTAACTATCGCTGTGCCATCTTCTGGCAGTGCGCGTAAGAGCTCACTTTTTTCACTTACGAGCGCCTCTATGTCCCGAAAGAATTCTACATGCACCGGCACTTCACTGCCAATCCCCGTTATCACTCCCAATTTTGGTCGCACCCACGAAGAAAGTGTTTTAATGTCACCCGGCTTATCTGCACCCAGTTCCAGGACGAGAAATTTGTATTTCTCGCCCGGAAAACCCAAGCGCCAAATCCCAAAGCCCAAGTTGAGCAGCCAGCCCATGGGCGAACTCCAGGCGGTTTTGAGACCTAAGATAGTTAGGGGGACGCCGAATTCGCTGTTTAGGCTCTTTTCATTCTTCTTCGCAGAGAAAGTGCTGGAAACAACTGTGTAGAGCAAATCTTTCGCGCTAGTTTTGCCTACAGAACCTGTCACGGCAATTACTTTTGGCTTTGTGCGTGCAAGTACAAGCCTTGCTTCTAGTACTAGGGCTGCAATAACAATTTTTTTTATCAGTGCTCTCATCTGTCTGGCGGAATTTCGTAATAACTAATCAAAAATTCAGCAATATCGCCGAATGGTTCGGTGAGTGTCTGCGAAGCAAAGTCAGCACCCTTCGGTTCATACATATATAGGAAGACTAAGAACTCCGGGTCATACGCGGGGAAGTAGCCGAAGAATGAATGCATGAAGCGGTCCTCGTAGTATCCACCGTCGTCTGGATTAGCAATCTGGGCTGTGCCAGTCTTCGCCGCAATACTATAGTTCTCCATTCTAAGAGACCCGGCAGCAAGGTGTTCATCCACAACTTTGACGAGCATGCGCGTAATCTCGTCACTCGTCTCCCGACTTATTGCCCTACCCTGCTCGGTCACCTCGCTCTCTTCAGAGTAGCCCAACTTGTATTCTAGGCGCGAAACTACGTGCGGCTTAATCAGGAATCCGCCATTGCCCAGTGCTCCCAAGGCCCGAACCATGCTTATAGGCGAAACAGCGATACCTTGACCGAACGAGGCCGTTGCAATCTCTACGTCTCTATTACTCTCGAGATTGTCCACTAAGTTACCAGTCTCTCCCGGAAGGTCGATGCCCGTTTTCTCGTGGAAGCCGAAGCGATACATGTACTGCCGAAAGTTGTCCTTGCCCATCCTATGTGCCGCAAATGTTACACCGGTGTTGAGCGACTGATTCAGCACGTCCTGCATATCTACTTCTCCTCTGCCCTTGCCGTCATAATTGCCAATCGTTTTGCCGTCAAGTTCAATGTATCCTTTGTCAAAATATTTTGTATCGGCTTTAACTGCTCCCTCATCGAGGGCCGCGGCCATGGTGATTGGCTTCATGATAGAACCCATCTCGAAGACGTCTTCAACAAACGGGTTGGAGAAGACGCCCGGGTCAGTCTCAAGGCCATAATTATTGGGATCGAAGTTCGGATTTGCGCTCATCGCAATGATTGCCCCAGTCGAAGGGTCCAGCACAATTATCCCCACTGACTTTGCCTCCCACTTCTCCATAAGGCCCTCGGTCTTAGATTCGACGAGGCGCTGGACAGACGGTTCTATGGAGAGCACGACATCCGCATCGCGCGATCCTTCCTTACCGAAAACTTCATCCTTAATGCCAGAGAACAGACCCGAAAAAAAGTTCTGATAGAGATCTCCCGGGTCGCGGCGAAGCCTTGCTTCGTAATATTTTTCAACGCCGTACTGACCCTCGTACCTATCACCTTGGTAACCTACGAATCCAAGAACATGCGCAGCAAGATCCCCTGCTGGATACGTACGCCATTGCTCCCGAACTAGGGCCACTCCCGGCAGCTCAAGCTCATTAATCCGCTCGCCCACACTTTGTGGCAAACGTCCGGTAATTTCTTCATAAGGATCGTCAACCTTGCTAGCCCTCTCTTTAAACTCGATCTCGGAAATGTCAGGCAAGACAGTTTTGAGCTTTTCGAAATATGCGTTCGGATCCTCTACCAAGTCAGGATTGACCGAGAGAATAAACCCGGAATCAAGGCCAGCTGCGGTCAGCTTGCCTCCCTGTCGGTCCTGGAAGAAAACCGAGCCTCTCTCATATACGCCGTATTCTCCGCCAGCCTCATACTGCGAATCGGCTAGCGTACTCCAATATGAGCCCTGTACAATTTGGACATAGAAGAGACGTCCAGTATAAAGCATGGCAAGAAGTGTTAGAGCTATCGCCAGGAATCTTACTCTACCTCGCTCTATTTCCACTGTAGTCTAGACTTACTTGACCCTCCAGTTCAGCATCCCTCACATAACTTACTTTTTGCACTTGCGCAAAGCCGCTATGCAGAGCCACTTCCTCTGAAATAGATCGGGAGAGCTCGTAGTACTCGACTTCAAGCTTGCCCACATTTGCCGCAAGCCCGCTCGCATCTTGAGACCAGGTTCTCGCTGTAACTAGGTAGAAAATCGAACTTTGAATGAAGAAAACGTACATCACAGCCATAACCAAGAATAGAACTAACAGACTCCAGAATGTGCGGCCTTGATGTGGAACGTGATTAGTCATTTTTCTTCTCTTCTCTCGCCCCCTTTTTAATAGCTCGAATCTTTGCGCTCCGTGATCTTGGATTGGTAGCCTTCTCGGCATTCGTTGGAGTAATCGGTTTTTTTGTAAGGATCGAACCCTGACCAGAACTCTCCCGCTCCTTCAAGAATTTTTTCACCTCCCTGTCCTCAAGCTCATGAAATGAGATAACAACAATGCGTCCGTCTTGACTAAGCACTTCCCAGCCGTCTCGCAACACACACCTAAGAGCACCGAGCTCGTCGTTAACTGCAATCCTGATTGCCTGAAAAACTTTTGTAGCCGGGTGAATTGCTCCCCTTCTACCACCAAGTGCTCGCATCACAATTTCTGCAAGCTCGCCACTTGTCTCTATTACTTTTGCCACCCGATTATCTACAATCGCTCTGGCTACCTTCCGCGCCCCACGTTCGCCACCAAATCCCCAAAATATGTCTGCCAAACTGATCTCCTTCCAGCTGTTCACCACATCGTACGCCGTAAGATCTCCCAAAGTAGGCTCATTTTTAAAAGTCATCTGGAGAGGCTCGTCCTTATCGAAACTGAATCCTCGACCGGACGATTTGATCTGGTCAGTAGAGATACCCAGATCAAGGACTATTCGATCAACAAGTTTGAATCCGGCCTCACGAATAATGCGCGCAATATCTCTAAAGTTCTCCTGCAATAGTATCACTTGACATGGAGCACCCTCTAAATTATTTTTTATCCTCTCTAGCGCAACTGCGTCAAGATCGGTGATTATTAGCGTGCCTTTCTCTCCGATTCTCTTTGCAATCTCGCGTGAGAGACCTCCACTGCCACCTGTCCCCTCGAACACAGTAAGACCCGGCGAGAGATTAAGCAGTAAGAGCGTCTCGTTTAGAAGTACCGTTGTGTGTGAATCAGTCATGTTTAGTCATCAAATTGCTCCTATTTCGCCCAATTTTTCTGCCAATTGGTCAGCCTTACCCGCAACGCCAGTTTTGTATTCCTGCCACTTACTCTCGTCCCAAATTTCAACTCGCGAGTGCACACCGGCAAACACAACTTGAGTTTTCAAACCCGCAAAAGTGCGCAGAAATTCAGGGATTAGTATACGTCCTAAAGCATCCACATCAACTTCGACTGCCCCCGCCAACATAAATCTATTAAAACCTCGTGTATCGGACTGACCCATAGATAAACCAGCAAGTTTGTCGGCCACCTTCTCCCATTCACTAACCGGGTATACCCATAGGCACTGATCCAAGCCATGAGTCACGACAACCTGCTTTCCCAGTTTCTCGCGAAACTTGGCAGGCACTGATACCCGGCTTTTGGCGTCTAAGTTGTGGGTATATTCGCCTATGAGCATAATTTGTCTTAAAACAAAGACGGAGAACGCGGTAATTTATTACCACTTTCTCCCACTTGTCTAGTATTATACTCCACTTTCTCCCACCGCATATCCACTTATCCACACCACCATGCTCCTAGATACTAGGAGCTACGGAGCGCACGACTCACCTACAGACCCCTATTCTAGGCCATAGAGTTCTTTTTGGATGTCAGTTTTCTTGTGGCGCATTTGCGGAAAGAGCGTTCCTTCACGGGCGTTCACATCCTCCAGGACCCAGAAGAGTCTCTCGCTGTGGGCGTAGCCCGAAACTGGCGGCATACCATATTCGAGCATCTCAACGAAATCTATATCTAGCATCTGTGCCTCCTTGTCTCCCCCCTCACGTGCCTTCTCCTGCTGCCGGAAGCGCTCGAACTGATCAACAGGATCATTCAACTCTGAATAACCATTGCCGAGTTCCGATCCGGCTAGGATAACGTGGAAGCGCTCTGTGAGTTCTGGATTATCTGATTTAGATTTAGCAAGTGGCGACATAAACTTGGGCTCGTTGATCAAGAACGCAGGACCCGAAATAGTCTTGCGCACCAATTTCCAAAGGTTATCTATCAAGCGCGCTTTATTAATCGCCCCCTCAAGTTTCACCCCTTTCTTTTCTAGCACACTCTGCATCTCGCCTTCACTTGCAGTCCATATGTCTATGTCCGTAGCATCCTTTATACTCTGCGTATAGTCTATCTCCTTCCACTCGTCACTTAAATCAAACTCATACCCGCCACGCGTGAATTTAGTCCTGCCGTACACGTTCTGTGCGATATAGCGAAACATATCACGTACGAGCTCCATATTTTTCTTATAATCTGCATACGCCCAGTACCACTCTATTTGGTAGTACTCCTGCAGGTGCTCGTCATCAATACCCTCGTTACGGAAGTTAGGTCCCAGAGTAAATACTTTTTCGAATCCCCCCCCAATTAATCTTTTCAAGTACAGTTCCGTAGAAATGCGCAGGTAGAAATCCTGATCTAGGGCGTTGTGGTGGGTTACAAACGGGGCGGCGTCAGCTCCGCCGGGAACATATTCAAGTACCGGCGTCTCTACTTCCAAAAAACCTTTCGCCTTCAGAAATTCGCGATTAACTTCCCAGAAACGTGATTTGCGTTTGAAAAACTCTCGTCGTAGCGCATTAGTAGCTAGATCAAGATATCTCTGCCTAAATATCAACTCCGGATCTTTCAGGCCATCATGCCTATCAGGTAACGGTCGTAAACTTTTTGAGAGCATAAACAGATACTTCACTTCGAGAGAAATTTGCCCAGTTCTAGTTTTGGTCACAACCCCCCTACCCTCAACAAAGTCCCCTACATCTATCAGGTTTAATTCTGGGTAGCCTATGTGTTGTTTGCCCTTTTCAAATTTCGCGAGAACTTCTTCTTTTATATAAAGCTGTATGCGACCAGTCTCGTCTTCTAGATCGCCAAAGGAAATCGGCCCATGTTCGCGCAGACTCATCAAGCGCCCCACAAGAGTCACTTCCGTGCCCTCGAATTTATCAAAATCACTAACGATTTCCTGATTAGAGTGAGTGCGGCCTGACTCCGGTGGGTACGGATTGACCCCGAGTTCACGAAGCCGCGCGACCTTCGAGAGGCGTTCCTGCCTAATTTCTACAAGCGAGGCCATAAGTGCTAGGCCAGATCAATAATCTGATACTCGAAGAGGCCTTTGCCTGTCTTGACCTCGAATTTCTCACCTTTCTTCTTGCCCATCATTGCTCGGCCAATTGGAGATTCGTTAGAAATTTTGCTGTTGTTAATATCAGCCTCCGAAGAACCTACTATCTGTACTTTCTGGCTATCCTTGTTCCCCGTTCTCGAGATGCTGACAGTAGAACCTACCTCAACTACTGTAGAGTGATGCGAGTCAACAATCACAGCTCGCTTGACCACGTCGGAGAGGTAAGCAATACGCTCTTCAAGCGCAGCCTGAGCCGCCCGAGCTTCCTGATATTCTGAATTCTCGCGCAAGTCGCCCAGGGATTTGGCCTGCTCTAATTGCTCGGCAATCTCGCGGCGCTTATTCGTGCTCAACTCCTCAAGTTCTGCCTTGAGCTGTTCAAATTTCTCCCTACTCAAATATTCATTAGCCTGTGCCATAGTGAAGCTATTATATCATAAGATAGCGAGAGGTGAAAGCTTAGTTGCCCTCTAGATATTCCGGGGCGTAAATATTAAGCCAGTCGAAGAATTGTCTTGCGACATAGGCCGCACCTATGGTGTTGCCAACATGACCTCTCTCCATGACAATGGCAAAGGCATAACGCGGATTTTCATAGGGGAAATAACCCTCTATCCAAGAATTCACGCGCTGTTTGGTATCACCCAGTTCTGCTGTACCCGTCTTGGCGGCAATCTCAACGTAGGGCACGTTGAGGGCAAGGGCGGTGCCCTCAAGTGTAGCCAGCCGCATTCCCTCTTGCACAATTTCGAGATGCCCGGGATCTAAGGGAAGACTCTCTGCATCTTTGGGTAAGCCAATCTTCACAACGCTTGGGCGTAGCAGATTACCACCATTTGCTATCGCCGCGACGGCGCGAGCCATCTGCAATGGCGTAACCTGGAAGCCGTACTGACCGATGGCAGTATGATAGGTATCGCCAAGACGCCAACCTTCATTAAAAATCTCGTCCTTCCATGCGGGCGAGGGCACAACACCAGCTGCCTCGCCGGGGAGATTAACACCCGTCTCTCTGCCAAAACCGAACATAAAACTATATTGATCAATCTTTTCTATACCCAAACCTTTCTGATCCTTGTAACCTCCTCCAATCTCGTAGAAATAAACGTTCGACGAGACAGCCAGGGCATGGCGCATATCTACCAATCCGTGAGCCTTCCAGTCTTTGAAGACAGCGAAGGTGCCGGGACTATAAGGATTCGGAATTTGCAAACTGCCTGTGCTTAATATCTGCCTATTCTCATTTATGATGCCCTCTTCAAGCGCAGCAACTGCCATGAAAGGTTTGATAATTGATCCCGGTGCGTAAGTCCCGGATATTGCTCTGTTCAGAAACGGGTTTCGTTTGTCTAATAGTAGCGCCGGTAATTCAGGACCTGTACTTGTGCCAGAGAGAGCGGACAAAGGGAACTCCGGGTAGCTTGAGAGTGCCAGTATCTCGCCGTTATCAATATCAATAATGACTCCTGCCCCACCAGTAAAGTCTCTCTCAAGGGACACAGCTTCGATGTACTTATAGAGCGCGCTCTGGACGGCAGCATCGATCGAGAGATTAACTGGAGAACCGTCGGAGGGTACCCTACTGATACTTTCTGAGACGACATCACCAGTAGAATCGACCTCCTCTATCTTCTCTCCAATATTTCCGCGCAGTTTCTCGTCATATTCCTTCTCTACGCCCATTTTACCGATCCGAATATTCGGGTCTCGATGCGGGAGTCCGTCAAGTTCCTCCTCACTGGGTAATCCGAGATATCCAACGATATGAGATAGACCCGGCAAATCGGTATACGTTCTGCCAGAATCGGGATCATTGCGAGCAAGCAACTTTCCCTCTCTATCGTAAATTACGCCTCGCTCGGTTGGAATAGTTACGAGACGCAAACTATTGTCCTCGCTGCGCAAGCGGAACTCAGATCCCTGTGCAATCTGTAAGGTACCTAGCCTGTATAAGTAGCCGCCTCCCACAAGTACAAAACTAAGAGATAGGGCAAGAATCGCCTTTTTAGACAACGCTCTCTCGATTCGACCCTCAAACTGTTGCTTGTTGAAAGCCGGAAGATTGCTAGAGTCGAGAAGGACTTCATCAAGATCAATCTCAAAATTATATTTATTCTTACGCCTCATACCATCTTGTACTTGGCTTGATAAGAAGTTCACATGTGAGGACGAGAGCAGCGCAGAGCAAGGTTGCCGAGACCCAAATTTTAGTTTCTCCTCCACCATAAAAGACGTCCACAAGAAGTGCGGCAAACAACACCTCAAAGAACCAAGAGTACAGAAAGATACCGATGATGCCAAGTAGGCTAGAAAACCACCAGGGCAAAACGAAAATGCTCGCAAGCGTTACAGCAACAAATATAAGTCTCTTACTTTTAGTTTGGGAGTACATAGACTCTTGTTTCGTGGTGAATATTAACAGGGCTCCTCGCATATATCTTTTGGAAGGCATCACCTGGCTCATCCTTTATGTACTCGACACTTGCGAGAACGTATGCACCCTCACCTGTGGAAAATAGCGTCGAAGAAGCAGCGACAGCTACCCCTTCGGGAAGTTTGAGGAAGAAGTTCTGACTGCCCTGCCCGGAGACCATAACTCGTTCCTTGCCATCAAGGACTACCTCAAGCTCCTTGCCAAAGGCAGAGTAGAGTTCCACCTTCGAAATTTCTGGGTACACTTCAATAACCTCGCCCAACAGCACACCAGATTCAGTTATAACTTTTGACCCAAAAGCTATTCCGTGGTTCCCGCCTCGGTCGACCAAGAAAGTATCATAAGGAGAAGAGGAAATTGACGAGAGGATAAGCGCCAATTCGCCCCGTGGACCAGTCCTCTCAAACTCCGCAATACGCAAGGACAGAATTCTTAACTTCTCGTTCCGCTCCTTCGTTCTGTCAGACATCAAGAAATTTCTTGTCTCCCATATTGGAATGGCAATATACGAGCCGAGGCTCACTAAAGCATAGGCAAGATACTGTCGGAATATAATACTGACAAGAACGAACAGGGAAATCGCAACAATCCTTGTCCTCACCTTATTATTTCTCACGCGCAAGCTCATCTTCTCTTTCCACTAACACACTGGCGAATCTCTCAAGGTCCTCCAGAATGAATCCAGCTCCCCTTACCACGCAAGTTAGTGGATCTTCGGCGATATATACCGGCACCTTAAGTTCGTCCTCAAGTAGCTTAGCTAGATTAGTAATAAGCGCCCCACCACCCAAAAGAACTAGCCCTCTGTGCATAACATCCGCAACCACTTCTGGCGGAGTACTTTCAAGTACCTCCTTAACAGACTCAACGATAAGGGCGAGCGCCGGACCGAGGGCCTCGCGTATGTCAGTGTCAGTAACGACAACCTCACGCGGGAGACCCGTGACCAAATCCCTCCCCCGGATTGAGAGCTCGATCGGTTCAGAGAGTTCAGTCGCGGACCCAATTGATAGCTTTATATTCTCCGCAGTTTTCTCGCCAATCAAAATTTTGAACTCCTCGCGCACATAGTTGATAATGTCGTCATTGAGCCTGTCACCGGCAACACGCAAATTTTTGGACGCGACAATGCCACCAAGAGAGATCACGGCAATATCTGTGGTACCGCCGCCGATATCAATAACCATACTGCCAACTGGTTCACCCACTGGAAGCTTGGTACCGATCGCTCCGGCCATTGGCTCCTCAACCAGATGCACTTCGCGCGCGCCGGCATTACGTGCCGCATCGCGCACAGCGCGCTTCTCAACATTGGTAATACCCGAAGGTATGCCCACCACGACTCTCGGGCCCAACATTTTCTTGCCCGAAATTTCCATCGCCTTTCTAATGAAATGGGCCAGCATCTCTTCTGTGGCCTCAAAGTTAGAAATTACCCCGTCTACAAGCGGTCGCACAGCAACAACATGCCCAGGCGTGCGGCCAACCATCTTGCTCGCATCTTTGCCCACGGCCACCACCTGGCCAGTTTTCTGATTGATCGCCACAACTGATGGCTCGTTCACAACTATCCCCTTCCCTTTAACATAGACAAGCGTGTTAGCAGTACCCAAGTCAATGCCCATATCATCAGAAAATCTTTCTTTAAACCATCTTAACATCGCCTGTTCGTCTATCTTTAACTTCTATGCCTCCGGCGGCAATGCTCTTTTTACTCACAACGAAGCGCTCGGGTATACCTATTAGGTCAGCATCGGCAAACTTCTCACCGGCGGGCACATCTCGATCATCATAAAGAACTTCTTTCCCTTCTTTAATTAATTTCTTATAAAGTTTATCAGCCTCACCCTTAGTTTCTTGATCAAGTGAGAGTAAGTGGATCTGGAACGGCGCAACCGATTCCGGCCAAACAATCCCCTTCTCATCAGATAATAGTTCAACAATAGTGCCCATGAGTCTGCTTGGCCCAATGCCATAACAGCCCATCAATACTGACTTCTTATTTCCTTCACTATCCTTACAACTTAAGCCGAGAGCATCACTGAAACGACTTCCGAGGGTAAAGATATTTCCAACTTCGATTGCTTTCACCTCTCTCAAGTCCCCCCTTGCAAGATCAAGATCGGCCAGAACGGCGTCGGTTAAGACCTCCTTGTTTACAGCCAAATTCCTATCTTTAGATACATATATAAGATCCTCACCAGCCTCCGAAACTGTCTGGAATTCGTGCGAATACTTGCTAAAGATGCCGCCCGAAGCAAAGGTCCTGTATGTGTGTTCACCTACTCCTAAACGATCAAAAACCTTGACATACGCACCCGCAATCATCTCGTAAACTCTATTAAAATCTTCTTCGCTGTCATGAAAAGAATACATATCCTTCATCAAGAATTCTCGACCACGCATGATCCCACTTTTGGCCCGAGCCTCGTTTCTAAATTTCGTATTTATCTGATAGACGATCTTTGGTAGATCTTTATATGACTGTATGTATTCAGACATTATGCGGGTGAGGGGTTCTTCGTTGGTAAGGGCAAGACCAACCTGACCACCATTTTTGAGTTCGGACTTGAACCAGTTATCAACTTTCGAATCATCCCAGCGATCCGTACGTTCATAAAGTTCTCTGTCTTGAATAAGAGACATTGAAATTTCCTGCCCACCAATAGCATTCATTTCCTCACGAATGATCCCAACAATTTTACTTAGGACCCGGAGTCCTAAGGGGAGATATGAGTAGACTCCGGCCATTTCTTTGTGAATATACCCCGCTCTGATGAGTAATTGAGCGTTCTTAGAGACCTCATCTTTGGGAGCCTCCCGCCTAGTTTTAGTAAACAAAAAAGACTGTCGCATTGGCCTATCCTAGCACAAAAATGGGCGATACTAAACTAGCTTTGCTATGTCTCTATATGTGATAACTAACATCAAGATTATCAAGAGTGAGAAGCCGACTACGTTTATCGTGTTTGCTATCTTTTGCTTAATGGGCGAACCCTTGATTGCCTCTATAATTACAAAGAGCAAACGTCCACCGTCTAGGGCCGGGAATGGCACAAGGTTGATGACAGCAAGCGACAGAGACAAAATAGCGGTCAGTAACAAGAGCGAAATAAAGCCGTGCTTGCTCGCCTCACCCACAATGCCCGCAATACCCACCGGCCCCACGACGCCTTCCAAACTTCCCTCTCCTTTCAATGCGTCGCCTATAAAGGTGGCAAGAGCTCCCGCAGTTCCTGTTGTGAGCCTGTACGTTACCGAAACGGCGGAGGGCAGAGCTTGAATCGGAGACAAGTGCGCATCACCAACAAAGTCCATTTCTATTCCCAAGATCGGCTCCGGCAGTAAAATATACGTCTTATCCGGGGTAACAACCTCAACATTCTCTCCCTTATGCGCAGATACATAATCCTGCAAGGCCTCGGGCGTCTCAAAATTACTGATTTCTGTACCCGGTGGGATCTGGGCTTCGTCCGCGGGTGATCCCGGCACAACTGCCGTCACAATGACTCGATGATTAGTTATATCGGATTCGTGATCGGCAAAATCTGCAACAGATACCGGCAGCCCCGCCTGCAGGCCAACCCATATGAGTACGGAGGCGAGCAGAATATTAAACACGATTCCGGCCACAATCACGGCCGCCTGGACAAGTCTCGGCTTTCTAGAAATACTGCGCTCTGGTTCGAGGTCTGGGCTGGTACTATCAGAATCTTCGCCATGAATCCGGACATAACCTCCAAAAGGAATCCAGTTGAGAGAGTAGATAGTTTCGCCAATCTTCTTGCCATAGGCCCTGGGCGGCAGACCCAAGCCAAACTCGAGCACCTTGATGCCCGATAACTTGGCTACGATGAAGTGCCCGAACTCGTGGGAGAGCACAAGAACTGCCAGGATTATTATAAGTAAGATAACGCTCATTATTTATACTACTGCGAGATCTCCGTTATCTTCTTGTCTGTGACGAGCTCAAGATTCTTGTTACAAGTATCTACCAGAGTCTGCATATCCTCTTTTAGTTTGAATTTCTCATCTTCGCTTATAGTCCCCTTCCTTTCGTTCTCTACTATATCGTTCCAGACAGATTCTCGGTCGCGCTTGATGCTTACGCGGGCTTCTTCATGTTTCTCCTTGACCAATTTCTCCAACAACTTTCTGCGCTCGGCTGTAAGATCTGGGAAGATCACCCGCATACCCGCTCCATCTACGACCACACTCACACCAAGATTTGCTGCGGAGAGCGCCGACTCAATTGCTTTGACCGCTGCCTTATCCCAGGGCGCAATTCTGATTGTCTTGGCATCTTCTACCGAAATTGCAGCAAGGTGGGAAATTTTACTCTGTGCTCCATAGAGTTCTACATTTACGCCGTCAAGAACAGCAGGCGTAGCTCGACCTGTACGCAAGCTTTGGTACTCATGCGAGAGCCACGTTTCAATATTCCCCAATTTTTGTTTGAAACTATTTAAGTTGTACATAAATTTATATGCTCCAGAATAGCACGGATGGGAGTATCGGTTGAATAGAGCAAGCGTCTCGCATGCATAATCTCCCGCAATTTAATCTCATTCTCGCTTACACCTTGCTTGTAAAATCCCTCTTCTAATTGGGCTAAGTGTGCGAGTGCACCCTCCCGGTCGCCACTGTCTGCCAATTCTTCAATAACTTTTCTCTCTATCATTTCCCTTAATTATTTCTCTTCATTATTTCTTTGCAATGATACTCTTCTTATATGTATCAAGATGCTCTAGGGCAATGCCAGTACCGTTCACAACACAATACAGAGGATTCTCGGCAAGAGTTGCCTTAACTCCTGTCTTCCTGAAAATGAGTTCTGGCAAATTACGAAGTTGTGAACTTCCGCCGGTCATAATGATGCCTTGATCAATAATATCTGCCGCAAGTTCAGGTGGCGTATCTTGGAAGACGTCACGGACTGCCTTCACAATCTGCCTCAATTCTCCGTCAATTGCTGCCACAATCTGATTGGTGCTAAGTTCGATTGTCCTGGGCAAGCCCGTCAAGAAATCACGCCCTCTTACTGGGGCCTTCTCCTCCTCTTCCACGGTCACAGCCGAGCCTATCGTTATTTTAATTTCCTCCGCAGTTTTGTCTCCGATTGCCAAATTGAAAGTCTTCCTTATGTAGTCAGTTATACCTTGATCTATTTTATCCCCGGCGCACTTCACGCTTGTGCTTGCCACAATTCCTCCCAAACTTATTACAGCCACATCTGTTGTGCCACCGCCAATATCTACTACCATGTGCCCTTTTGCCTCATAAATGGGAATACCTGCGCCAATGGCCGCAAGTATCGGTTCCTTTATTACGTAAGCGTTCTTCGCACCAGCTTTTATCGTCGCCTCGATCACAGCCCTGCGCTCGGTTGAAGTGACGCCTGCCGGGACCGATACCATGACTTCCGGCTTCCAAATATTCCACTTACCTAAAGCCTTATTCATATAGTAACGCAACATAGCCTCTGTGATTCTGTAGTCAGCGATCACGCCATCTTTCATGGGTCGGTAAGCCACAATGTTATCCGGAGTGCGCCCAATCATATCCTTAGCCTCAATACCTACAGCAAGCACCTTATGGTCAATTTCAGAGACGGCCACAACAGATGGCTCATTTAGTACGACCCCTTTGTCTGGGACAAAAACTAGGGTATTGGCAGTACCCAGATCAATCCCCAATTTCTTCACAAACATAGGAATATACTACAGCGCAAAGCTCAAAACGCAAAGCTCCTGCCTGCGCAGGCAGGCAAAGCGCAAAATTAAAGTGCTGGGTCCGGGACTGGATCGGGCGCAGGTTCTTGTACGGGCTCCGCAATAGGCTCGGGTATTGGCTCTGTCACAACCTCCGGCATAACTTCCGGTTCAGAAACAACTTCCGGTTCAGGAATTATGTCTGGCTCGGGAACAATCTCGGATGCAGTATCAGTGCCGGGATCGATGCTAGCGCCCGAGGCTTCCAGAAGAGATTTAAATTCATTTCTGGTAACACAGATGTCTTCAACGCAAAGCTTATCAGTTACAACTTCGTCAGCTTCTAATCTCTTAACTCGCAGAGTTCCACTTTCGTCTATAGACCAGTTACTCGAATCTTTTTTAATTGAGTCGGCAACAGTAAGTTGTGCGGGTGAAGCTTGATTCCGCAGATTAACGAAGACAAGCACCTTGCCCTCTTTTTCTGGTTCGTTATTCCAATCTTCAAGAGCCACCCCGAGAGCCGCCTCGCCCTCATTCGCCTTTTTACCAACGCCAGGCTCACTACCAGCGGATACCCAGTCGCCCTTAGAGATAGGCCCGTTATCGAGATTAACCTTAACGGGCACACGACCAACTAATGCGATGATCGGCCTCGTTGAAGTACCCTGCCTGCCCGGACCAATGATGACATCGGAGCCATTTATACCTATTGCTGGAGCCGTAGAAACTACACCTATAAGAACCTCGTCATGAATACCTTTATGCAGAACAGCCTTATCGACTACCCCTGTGTCAAGCGAGGCAATGTCACCCGCCTCCATGACTTCAGACGCCGGATATCGCTCGCCAATATCGAAGACTTCACCAATATCGTCCGCATCTGGCGTCTGATCAGAAGTGTCAACAGCGAGACCACCCATTGACAAACCAGCACCAGAGATCGGACACGAAGTCCCCGCCGTAATACAAACCGCACCTTGAACAACCAGACCGCCCGCGTCCAAAGTCGCCGTTGTAGTACCAATCCTTACTAAACCATTGTTTTTCTGCACAGACAAATATCTATCGCCAACGGCGAATATCTGCCCATCCGATGGCGATGTCGTACCCACAGAAAGAATGCCGGCAAATGTAGAGGTAGCAATCGTGCTCGTGGCAAAATATTTATCCGCGACCACGCCACTCTCCCCCACAACAGAAAGTGACGCGTATGGTGAAGTAGTGCTGATGCCCAAGTATCCACTGCTAGTGAGCCGCATCCACTCGGTTAAACCCACCGATGAATTCTTGGTAGAGAACGTGAGAACACTTTTTGGAGACGTAGTTGATGTGTTTGTCAGCACACCAGCAATCCTCGCCGTGGTACTGCTCGTCGTAGCATTATCCTGCACAGAGAAGGTCAGTGCTGAACCGATGCCCGACGCTACCCCCAGAGAGGAGGTGGCCATATGGCCTATATCAAGCGCGTCGCTCACGCTGTTACGAAATGTGTCCGAGATGGTAGAACGCAACGAGGGGAAGATGGCAATGGTGCTTGTAGAATAGGTACTGAATATGCCTGGTCCGTATGAGCCGATGCCCCCGCCCCCAACTGTTAGGCCAGAGCCGACATACAACCTGCCCCCAACCGTAAGTCCGTTGATAACACTTGCCGCACCCGCTTCAAGGTTGTGGGCCACAACGGATTGGGCTTCAATGCCGGTGGTGTCGAAAATATGAAGAGCACTCTCGGCCGAAATAAGGTACCTGCCCATAAGGGCGATACCGTGTCCGGTTGCAGCATCTGCTTCATTAGTAGAGCCAATCTGCCGTGGATTATAGGGATCGGATATGTCATAGGCACGAATTGCGTTAGTGAACCCGCCACCTAAGTGGAATGATACGTACATGTATTTCCCGGCAATGATTAAACGCTCTGCGTCTGCGCCTACTTCTACTCCACCTATTTCTACTGGGGAATTAATGTTTTGTATGTCAAAAATTCTTATTTCATTGGCCCCGGCGTTGGCGGCGGTCGTCACATAGGCGTAACGCCCCCGGACCTCTATCTGCGTAGCACTCGCATTAACGTCAAGTGACCCAACTTTTTTAAGTAAATTGGGATTTGTAATGTCGTATATACCTACATCACCTCCAAATAGGCTAGAGAAAAGGTACTTGCCAAACACTTCCACTTTTTGTTGAGCATTTGATTCATTGATCCCACTTACAAAAACCGGATTCGCTGGATTCGTAATATCGTAAACCATAATATCCTGCGACAAACTATCGCTTCCAGCAACAAACAGTAATCCACCGGATACAACAGCATCTCTAATTATATTTGATCCACCAGTATCAATCCCTCCTATTTTGATAGGTATTCTTGGATTTGACATGTCCCATATTTCGAGATCGTCACCGCTAACGGTGCCATATGAAATGTAGGCATAATGTCCGTACGAACTAAAATTGTTCGGGGCTGCTGCTATACTTGTGGTACTAACCAAAGTGGTGCTTGCCGTTGGGGAAATCTCGTACACAACTAACTCACCGTTAACTGTCGCACCAAATAAGTATCGACCAAAGGTGCTCATATGGGTGAGGCGACTTGTTCCTGTTGGAAGTGCTACCGTATCCAACAATATCATCGTACTTGTCGTAGCCGTGTCGCCGAGCATTTGAATTATATTGCCAGCGGTGACAGAAAGAGCTGACATGGGCGTTGTCGTGCTAATGCCCACTTTGGTAGCGCCTGCGGGATATATGGCGGTTAAGTCAACACTTGACGTGGCCCATTTGGAAATAGAAGTGGCGGGAATTGTACCTACGCACACACTATTTATTGCGAAGCAACCCCTGCCGGCAGATAAGTTAATGCCGTTGGCAAATGTTGATGTCGCAGTACTGACAGAGGCCAGAGCTGATGTCGTGGCCCAGCCTGATACGATTAGGTTGGTGGTAGAAGCAAGATTATAGACGTTTAGATTACTTGTCGTAGCCGCAATGGCGAAAAGCTTGATAAAGCTTGAGGTGGCCATCGTGCCTGTCGCTTCGTAATGATCAGCTACTACCCCCGTTGAACCCACCACCGAGAGAGCGGCGTATGGAGAAGTGGTACCGATGCCAATGTTGCCGCTAGTGGCAATTCTAAACCATTCTGTTGTTACGGCCGTGTTCTCGTTTATTTGCCCAAAAGTAAATGGCTTCGCAATGCTGGAACCAAAGAAGCCGGTTAAGAATGCTTGTCGATCTGCCGTATTAAGAATAATCAATCGATCGTAATTTGATGGATCTGCCACAAAATCTGTGCCGAAAAGATCTATGAACGTCTTTTCCGCACCGATGCCCCACGTCGCTGCCGTGGGTGTGCCCTTTGGGAGAACACGCCAGACCCCTGCAGTATTGGCATCTACGGGTTGGTTCGTTATAGTGGCATACCCAGCTCCTGCGGAGGCGGCCTTGATCGTAAATTGACTATTGAGTTGAAGCTGGTCGTTGGCATCGTCCCAGATAAAATTGGCATCTGATGAGAGATTTGAAGCTGTAGTCCAGAAGGCAGCACGGTTGGCCGCACCCGAACCAGTTATACCAGACCCACCCACGCAAGTGCCATTAATCGCGAAGCAACCAGCCGCTAAGTTCACTCCGTTTGCAATTTGAGTGGTTGTTGCTCCCGATACATGTAAACGGGTGGTGGTGGCCGCCGTGCCTGTGGCGTTGATAAACGAAAAGTACTGGATTGTAGAGGAGGCGGTCACAAGCAGTCCACCGGTTGAAGTGCCCACTATATCGGAACGTATAAACCCGTCCGAATCAATTCCATCAAGTCTGTCAGCCTCGAAGGCAGCGGGCACAGTGCCGAATTGCTTGCGTGGGGTCATCTCATTGTCCCAAACTGGAGTAGAACTCGTCCCACCAATACTCACGCCTAGGTACAAATCCTGATTATAGTTTAGCGACGAGAGAGAGGTGATATCACCGAGCAACACAGAGAACAAGCCATTCGTTACCGTAACTGCTGTGGTTGTAGATGTGTGCACTTCGGTCCAAAGGGCACCTCCCCCAGAAGATGCCGTATAAATGCGGAAGATTATATTGTAGTCACCGTCGCCCACAAGAACCCCACTTGAGTCTGTGAGTTTGCCTTGATAGTTGATTTCTTTGTTAAAACTTGAAGTGGCAGCAGATGCGCTTCGCACAAGTGCAAAAGTCAAAAAGCAAAGTGCAAAAGTGCAAGTCAAAATTTTAAATTTTGGACTGAAATTTTTCATTTTGCAGTCTGCATTTTTAATTCCTGCGACGAGTTGCCTATTATGATATCTCCCGATAAAACTCCTTTTGGCAAATTGAGCTCCTCGGATCTGTGCACGCGGCGATATGATCCGTCCGCCTGTTTGGCATCAATGGTGATGTAATAGTCCCCAGGAGAAACAAGCATGTAGAATCGGCCGAACTCATCCGCAACTACGCGCTTCACTTCTTGGTTTAAGTTAGACATGAAGATTCTAACAATGGCGAAGGAATATGGTTCCCCGCTTTCAGCGTCCTTTATCATCACAGCCCTCCACGAACTTCTCCAATAGGTCTGAACTAAGAAAATTATAATGTAGAGAGATAACACGACAAAATTGAAGGTTCCGGGCGACAGCAATGTAGCCAAGAGGGTGAAAACGAAACCAACTATATACAAAACATCGAATATTATTGATTTGATCTTCTCACGTCTTGAGTAGAGGCGATACAGCTTTTGCTTACTCTTCACAAATTCGTTCCAGTCGAAACCTTCCGGATCAAGGGGAATATTGCGTGTTATCACTTCTCCCGAAGCGGTGAGCAACTGTTCTCCGTGATAGAGATTGCCGTAGAGTTCGTCTGAATCATGCCTGGCGAGAGCCTTGGACGGGAATGAGTAATGGGTTTTGCCGGCCTCGATTGTATATTTACCAGAAGGGAGCAGGAAACCGTAACGGCCATCTAGGTCCGTGATAGCATCGGCAATATCTTTGCCATCTTGCTTTACAACGACATAGGCAGGGTCAAGAGGTCGCTTGGTGACAGAATCATACACAGTTCCCCAGGGCTTATGCTTGCGTCGCAAACCGAGGAAACCCAGTATCGCACCGAAGAATCGCATGATCAAAAGGTAAAGATCATAAGCGGAGCTCACATTGGTGGAAACCACGATTATCTGTGTCAATCCTGATATGAGACCAATTGCAGAACCGACAGGGAGATAATCTTCGGCATCCGCGAAGCCAGAAAGTGGCGCCGCGCCTTTGTCGACAAATACAGCGCCACGCACCTCGGCTAATTTTGCACGAGAGTGGTCCAACACATAAATATTGACCGAGTACTCACCCGCATCTAGCAGTGGTCCAATAGTTGCCTCATACCTTGATTTCTCTTCATCTACCCGAAGAAGAAAAGAGAAGATCTTATCCTTGTCTCTCGGATGACGCATAGTTACTGCTATGGTCTTCAGAACCTCCGGCAAGTTATCATAAGATATGTACAAGGTTGTACTTTCTGTCCCACCTAGCGAGATTCTGGATCCCTCCGCAAACTCTTTCTCTGTATCGCCCTGCTTGAAGATAAAAGTGAGATTCTGCAATTCAGGCGGTAAATCCTTGGCAATCGGTAAACTGTCGAATATGTCGGGTACTGTTACTGGGAGTTCCGTCTCTTCGTCAGGTTCTTCGTCAAGTTCGTCGTCGGGTTCGGGTAGGATGTCCTCACCGGGAATAGTTTCAGAAGCAATTGCGCCAGACGAATAATTGCCGCCATCATCTCTTGTGAAAATTGTGTAGTAGTAAGTGACTCCTTCTGCAACTCCACTATCTTCGAAAAACTCCCCACTACCTTCATAGATCACCTCTCCATCCTCCGGGTCATCAATGAAGAAAGTCGTTGACCTTACGATACGAACGACAGAGAAATCTGGATCACTCGGATTCTCCCAAGAGAGCAGCACCGCGGATTCGGAGACGTCGTATACGGCAGTAAAGTTTGCCGGGTTAGCTGGAGTCTCGTCAGTCGCGAATCCTTCCGTATCAAACGAGTGGCCGAGCGAACTCGTAGAATTATCAGGATTACCCGCTTCATACGCGGCTATCTTGAAGAAATATGGAGTCCCCGGTGACAAGTCCTCAATCGTAAACAAGTGAGTGGTAGCTGGTACAAATTCAGCCATACTGCCAAGTTCATAGTCAAGTGTCTCTCCCCAAGATAGTATGGAGTAAGCAAGAAGATTTGTATTCCATGAAACTGGAACGCTCGAAGTACCTACAACGAACTCCACGTCACTTATCTCAAGCTGCTGCCCGCTTCCACCCCCTCCTCCCCCGCCGCCCCCACCTCCACCGCCTCCACCATCTATCGGACAATCACTTGGGCAGTTAGTCGAGGTCTCCCCAATCCCCGCTTGGCAAACTGAATTCTGATTACAGAAATTTACTGTGGCATTCACATTTAGGTTATCGGTCGCCGCATGAGCGGAAAATTCTAAACCCCAAACCCCAAACCCCAACAAAATCACAAGTACCAAAATCCCAGATTTGAACTTTGAACTTTGCGTTTTGCGTTCTGCTCTCATATCGCAATCGCTGTTACAATTATATGTGCCGAGTAGCTGCCAGCGGCTTGATTTGCGGTAGCCTCCGCCTCTGCCTCGAACCGAACAGTCGTGTTTGTCCCCGTGGGGTGATTGCCAGAGATGCCCTTGCCGACAAGTTTGTTAGTGGTAGTTATAGAGTCCCAACATGCAGAAACTGCGTCAGAAGTGCCCACACCACAGGCAGTCCCGTTATCTTTATACGTACTCCATATATCTGCGCCCTCTGGACTGAAACCGAATTCGGAGTTACCGATACCAATTGTCCAAGTATAGTCTGGCAGAGAGCCTGAAGGAGTATAGTTGGCGAAGAAATTCGCTCCCGACTGCATGGCGGGGCTTGAGTCCGCCTTTATGTAGAGAGTATAGCCGGTGGGATTATCAGTAGTGACAGTCCAGACAGCCGAGCCGTATGCAGCCCCTCCCTGGAGAGTTGTGATAACAGGCAGGAGATTAACGTCAGACGGAGTAGACAGCGAGATATAGCCATCACTCTGTTGATAGCCGGCCTCTAGAGCATAGTTTGTACTTGTGCCCCGACCTGTACTCACCTCTCCTCCAGTATCCTCGAGCGAGAAGTTTGCTGACGTGGATCTAGACCCGGCGAAATTGATACTGTCACGTTCAATTATATAGTTCGTGCTACTCGCTGCTATGGCCAAGACGTTGCGGGCAGGAGCGGCGATGAAGAGGACGACGGTCAAGATTGTGAACAGAGTTTTCATTTCTTGCGAATGATTCTTACGATCTTCACAATCACTAACACGCCAACCAGAACTATAAGCAGCAATTTCCACGGGATAACCCAGAAGCTCACAACTTCCTCACCCTTAACCTCCCCACTCGCGTCAATCAAACTTAGACTGGCACTGTAGCGACCAATCAGAAACTTTGAGCCAATTGTATCAACGCGTGATCGTGTCGCATCTGGCAACACAAACCATGAGGAGATCACTCTCTCATCGGAAGTCAGTCCCAGTGAATTCTTGAGAACTAGCTTCCCGGAGAGTTTCGAGTGAACGTCCCCCGAGTTAGAGTAGGTTGTCACAAGAGCGACTGGGCCAGAAGACAGCAACTTATCACCACTTGCCACTCCAAAGGCAAGGACCTTCCCGCTAGAGGTTAGATTCTGCGTCGTGCCTACAAGCACGGGGACAGCAATGCGACTTGAGAGAGAAGCGCCAGCGCCCGATAGTCCCGAGTCGGCACCTCCGGCAACAGATACTGTCACTGCTCCGTATAGGCCCGGCAATATTACACTCTCCGGTAAGTCAATCGTTATCGGCACACTCGCCGTCTGCCTCGCGCCAATCTCGACTGATCGCAGTGGCGCCTTGAGATATGAGCTAAGTGAGTAACCACTCTTGTCTCCAGAAAGAAGGGCGATCTCGCCGACGGAATCTACTTCTATATCTTCAGCTCCAATGGTAAAAATTCGCGCAGTGTCGGATTGGTTAGTAATGGCAATGTTGAATGTCAGCACCTCACCCGCCGATACGTAGAGCTCCTTGTGGGCAGGGCTAACTAGAAAACTATCGGAGGCAGCCGAGATAAAACTAGGGAAGAGGAGAACGGAGGCAAAAAATATTATGTACTTAGGTTTCATCTCTGATCTACAGGTACAATTACAAAAACAAAAGAATCATCCGTCGGACTTCTGAAAACAGGTCTGATCAGACCTGCACTTCTGCTATTGTCCAGCGTAACATCCACTTCGTCAGAGAATGCATCTCGCACACTCTGCTTGATTGACTCGTCCGAGACAGCATCACCAGAGCTAGGGCGGACAACGATTCCAAAATTATTACTGCCTTCGGTCGAGGTATAGTCAATCAATTCCGAAAGCCTCTCATCAATAATATTTTCCGTAATCGTCCGAACATCGCTCTCTGATAGTCCTTCTCCCGACGAGACAATAGTGGTTGACGTAGATGTGGAATTTCTGCTCTCCACGACAACGCGCTCCTCTCTCTCCTTCTCGCCAATTATGGGCGAGAGGAACGCGAGCGTCTTGTCCCTGATAGCAGACGCGAGAGTGGCAATTTTATCCTCAACACTATTTAGAAAACCTAAGTACAGAGCATCAACTTTTCTTCCTAGACTAATACTCGATGCAATGACGTTCGCAGTTTGATCCACGTCCTGCACCATGAGCCCCACTTCCTGCGAATCTGGTAGGTTGATAGTAAAATACTCACCCGCCGATGGAAGTGCAGGACGACCCAAAAGATAAAGTGGGACCAGTAGGAGTACGGCAAGGGCGAAATAGGCAAAGACCGGCTTCGCGCGAACCTGCTTATTTACGGAGATCTGATCAGATGGCTTCGGTGCTGTTGGTACTCTCTTCCCTTCCACGTCGGCTGTGTATTTAGACAATGATGAATAGTCAACGAATCTATCACGACCAACCATGGCCGAGCCGATTTTACCGGAGCGGCTAAGCTGTCCGATATAGTCCTTTGTATAGCCAAATAGCACGGCTGCTCGCCTAGACGAGATATAGGTTTTGCCTGAAATTATAAGTGGCTGCTCCTCCATTCTTGCCTTTAATTATACCGGGCTAGAGAATAATCTGTTAAGCTTAGGTGTGCATAAACCCCTATATGTAATTAAGGTCATCCCGGCCCATAGAAGCCTCTCAGCCCTGACCTATTTCAGTGCCCAGAGTTTCGCAGCCGGAGAGATCACCCCGATTGAGGTTAGCGGCAGGGAAATTGCAGCAATGGTGGTGAGCTCTTCGCAAGTCGCCAATTCTAAGTGGAGTCTTAAAAAACAGAATTTTAGACTGAAGAAGCTAGAAGCGAGAAGTACTGGGATTTTGATTCCAGAGGTAGTCGTGGCAGCACTCAGGAAACTGTCTGAATACTACTTACTTGAAATGGCCCTAATCCTTGAGCTCGTCATGCCGAGATTAAACAAAATAAGGCCAATTCTAAATTCCCAATCTCACATCACATGCGCACCTAATGAACGAGCAGCGAGGCTACTACCTAAGGACAGGCAGCTGGCAGTAACAGTGCGGCAGCTAATTCTCTTGCAGGGTCAAGTCAGAAAGATAAGAGTGGTAGGGGGCGAAGACTCCTACCGCGACCCAAGCTACCCCAACCTGGACCTTAGGGTCTATATCAAGGCTCTTGCCGAGGCCATTGGTGCCGAGTATGTGGAGGGGGAAAGTGGTCCTATCGGCGGACGCCGAGCAGAAATTATTCTTATAAAAATGTCAGGTCCGGAGCTGATCAGCCCTGAACTTAGAGAGCTAATTACTTCATCGGCGAAACGCAATAAGTCGCTTCTACTCGTGGTAGCCAGAAAAGGTTACGCAACTACAACAGTCTGCCGAGATTGCGGATCGATCCTTTATTGTCCAAACTGCTCTACCCCTCTTGTTCTTTTCGCGCGTAGAGAAAGAGAATATGTCTGCAACTATTGCACAAGCAAGTTTGCCGCGGACCAGAGGTGCTCGACATGCGGCGGGTGGAAACTAGAGCCACATGGCATAGCCACGCAGAGGGTCGAGACAGAAGTCGAGCGGATAGTTCAGGGTAGCTTGGGAGATAAGATAAGAACATCCACGCTTGCGTCTGCACAGAACACAGTTGAGCGGTACGACAATTCCGCGGTAATGAGTGTAGATAGCATTTTTGCAACTCCAGATTTCAACATCCGTAGCAAAGTGTTTAACGCCTTATCGGATCTTGCCAGTAATACCGGCGGCAAATTGCTTATACAAACTCGGCATCATGATAACAGCTTGTTCAGATTTCTACTGGACAACGACAAGCTAGGCTTCGAGAGAGAGGACAACAAACTACGCAAGACCTACAACTACCCCCCCTTTGCAACCCTTATCAAGATCACTCACAGAGGTAATCAGGCAGAGAAATCTCGGTTCGAAAAGTTTGCAAAAACCCTGCTTCACGGCTACAATCCGACTATTGCACCAGCATTCATCCCTGTAGTAAGGAACAAACTGGTGACCAATGTCATTCTTCGGCTTCCACTTGAAGTCTGGCCCAACGAGAGACTAGAGAGAATACTCAGAAGGTTGAAAGAGGTTGCCGAGGTGCATATTAATCCACGAGACTTATTGTAATGGAGAATATGATTCTACAAGTCGGAGACCCTAGATTGAGAACTCCTTGTCGAGAAGTATCATCCGATGAAGCTTCTGGGTCAAAAACTAGGAAGCTAATAAGACACATGCAAGCAGTACTTGAAGGTTGTCCGGATGGAGTGGCGCTTGCCGCTCCACAGATAGGCGAAAATGTTAGAATCTTCGTAGTTTCTCCAAGAGCCTTCGCGCAAGCATCCGAATCAAACAGGCTTGTTTACATTAATCCCAGAGTGAGGAAAAGCTCAGCAAAATACCTTGAACTGGAAGAGGGCTGTCTCTCTGTGCGTAATGTATATGGCAAAATCCTGCGGAAGGAAAAGATAACAATCGAGGCCGTTGATGAGAGAGGTAAAAGATTTGTCAGAGGTGGTTCTGGCTTACTTTCAGAAATATTCCAACATGAGATTGAACACCTGGACGGCATTCTTTTCACCGATACCGCCAAGGAGCTAAGAGAAATAAAGGATACTACAGGCGATGCATCGTGAGATTAAATTTGTTTTCTTCGGCTCTGACGCAGTAGCTCAAGGAGCACTCGTCTCGATTGCAAGGCATGGCTTAGTGCCGAGCGAGAAGGGCGATGTGGCAGTGCTAGTGTCCTACGGCAAAATACTCAGGCAAGAAACCATTGAATCATTTAAATTTGGGATTCTAAATATTCACCCGTCACTTTTGCCAAAATTAAGAGGCCCCTCCCCCATCAAGTCTGCCATCCTGGAAGATCTAGCGGAGACCGGCGTAAGTATTATGAAGCTAGACAATCAAGTTGATCACGGGCCAATACTCGCGCAAGAAGAAATTGCTCTCTCGCCTCAAGTTGCCACAGAGCAAGAACTGCGCACGGCATTATTTGAGAAAGGCGGGCAGCTACTGGCAAATGTTTTGCCAGACTATCTAGCCGGCAAGCTAGTGCCAGTCGCACAAGATCACGAAGAAGCAACCTATACGCGCAAATTCAAACCCGAAGACGCATATCTTGATTTCTCCACTTGGAGATCTGATCCCCAAGTTGTGCGAATACTAGAGAGGAAAGTGAGAGCACTAAGTGAGGAGCCGGGAACTTACTCTGTAATTCCCACGCAAAGGGGCAAGAAACGAGTGAAGATTCTTAAGGCGCACATAGAGCAAAATAAATTTGTTCCCGATCTAGTACAGCCGGATGGCAAGAAACAGATGACTTGGCAAGCCTTCCTACTGGGCAACCCTGTTATTTCTTAATTATCACTCTATCTATACGTACCGGATCATGAGGGCGGTTTAGGGGCTCACCGGTTGTGGGAACCTTCGAGATTGCCAAAACAACATCCATACCTTTAATTACTTTGCCAAAGACAGCGTGTCTGCCATCCAGATATGTGTTATCGGCCACATTGATGAAAAATTGACTGCCGCCAGTATTGGGCCCTGAACCGGCCATAGATAGTGTGCCCAGTACGTTAGATAGTCCCTCTCCGAACTCGTCCGTAATACTATAGCCTGGACCTCCTGTGCCAAAAGTGATTGGATCGCCTGCACGAGTATTCGGATCCCCACCCTGAATCATGAAGTTTGGGATAACCCGATGGAAGAGGGTGTCGTTGTAGAAATTCTTTTCAGCAAGTGTGATGAAATTCTTTACTGTCCTAGGAGCTTTATCCTCGAAGAGTTCTACCTCGATATCCCCCTTGTTGGTCACAAGGATTACTACGCTATTGTCAGTCATTGATTCAGACTTAGACCCCGAATAATATCTTCCAAAAACAAATACAATTCCCGCAAGTACTACAATTAATATAACTATCCTCATATATCTTTATTCCCACGCAGAAGTCTTTTGGCAAACCGCGCACCGCGCCTGAATAACGACACCTTGCGTGTCTTGTAATCCTTAATCTCTCTTGCTAGTTCATCTCTAAGCAGATCTATGGCTGCGTACAAATCTTCTGCAGTGGCCTCCGCCCTATAAAGTTGTCCACGGGACCGAAGATTAACCTCCGCCCTAAATACTTCGCCCTTATGGTGATGGGCTGAGATTTTCTCTAATTCAATTTCTGCGTGGGCACTTTGTGACTCCACAAGCAAGCCCTCGACCGAACCAATCTTCTCTTCGGCATATTCGCGCAGTGCCGGACTCAATACAACAGTTGGAGCCTTTATTCCGTACGTCATTACTTGTTCACGGTGATCACGCCAACATGCGTGTCCTTATTGTCATTGTAATAAGCGTAAGAACCCGCAGATGTGAAAGTGTAGTCGAAGGTTCCTCCCTTGCCCACAGATTTGGACTGCATCAGACTCGAGTAGGGCTTGTTGACCTTGTCTACAGGAACAATTAACATGGCCGAGCTGGAATTATTTACAAAGTGAACCGACTTACCTATTGGGATAGTCAGAGACGCTGGAGAGAAACCGTTTGTGCCATAGTAGATGATGTAGACACCACTTGCCGTCATAGTCGGCAGCGTACTGCCCGTGCTCCCCGTACTGCCTGTGCTGCCAGTATTCTTTGCACTCGCTGATGGGGCAGGACTTGTACTAGTCTCACCAGCTGTGGTGGTAGTGGCTGTGCCATCAACAATTTCCTCCTCTACAGAGTCCCCCTTTCCTGACCAAAGGATAGTTACAACAACTACAATTACAACAAGCACAAGAAGCAATACGTAACCACCTTCTTTATTATTTCGCATTATTAATTGCAAATATCTTATAACACCATCATTATACACCCACGCTCCTTTTGGCGCGAGCTCTCTCTATTTCCGAGAGGTATTGCTTGCGTAGACGTACAGAATCCGGAGTAATTTCAAGTAATTCATCTTCACTCATTACTTCTAGTCCTCTCTCAATTGACAAGCGCCAGGCGGGATTTAGATAGATCGCCTCGTCTGATCCTTTCGAGCGCATGTTCGACATCTCTTTGCCCTTGGTTGGGTTAACCGTCATTTCGTCGCCTTTGGCTGTATTACCCACTACTTGCCCTTCGTAAACTTCATCAGACGGTTCTGTGTACAACACACCGCGATCTTGCAGATTCCAAAGTGCAAAAGCGAGTGCCTTGCCGGTGGCCATCGAGATCATCGAGCCCACCGACCTCCTCTCAATCTCTCCTACATATGGCCGGAAGCCAAGCACACGAGTTGAGAAAATTCCCTCGCCCTTGGTGTCAATCATAAAGGCACCACGATATCCCAATATTCCCCTTGTTGGACCCTCGAGGATCAAGCGAATATGCGCATCATGCATCTTAAGATCACGCATAATACATCCGCGCTTGCCCAACTTCTCGATAATCACACCTTGGAACTCACTGGGTGCATCAATCGTTACTTCTTCAAATGGCTCACTCCTCACTCCGTCAACATCTTTGATAATAACTTTGGGCTGTGACACAGCTATCTCATAGCCCTCCCTTCTCATGTTTTCTAAAAGAATAGCGAGTGAGAGTTCGCCCCGGGCAGAAACTTTAAATCTCTCACTCTCACTGAAGTCAACTCGCAGACCCACGTTCACTTCAAGTTCGCGCTCGAGTCGCTCGCGAATTTGTCGAGTAGTCACAAACTTGCCCTCACGACCCGCAAAGGGCGAGCCGTTAGGCAAGAAGTAAACCTCGATGGTGGGCTCATCTACTCTAATAGCTGGCAGAACCTCTGTATCTTGTGAATCACAAATAGTGTCGCCGATGTAAACTTCAGGTATGCCAGCGATCATCACAATGTCGCCTGCTTGCGCCTCGCTCTCTTCTACTCTGCCCATGCCCTTGAAAGAAAAGACTTTTGTAATCTTGCCTTGCACAGATTTGCCTTCACCATTCTTGGCAAACACATTCTGACCAGACTTAATCACACCCTCATATATGCGCACAACCGCTTGTCTACCCAAGTAATTATCATAAGCAAGATTAAAAGGCTGGGCTCTCAAGGGTTTATCAACGAGAGCAAGGGCGGGCTTAACATGTTCAAGGATCACGTCCAGTAAGGGATCAAGTCCGCGTGCCTTGTCCGGGAACTCATCACTCATCTTGCGCTTAGCCACACCATTGCGGCCAATAGCATAAACAATTGGAAAATTAGCCTGTTCATCGCTCGCCCCAAGTTCAAGAAAGAGCTCAAGTACTTCATCTTCAACCCGAGCTGGATCAGCCGCGGGCTTATCTATCTTATTTATGACAACAATAGGCTTGAGTCCCAACTCAAGACTCTTTTTAAGTACAAATCTAGTTTGCGGCATCGGCCCCTCTTGGGCGTCAACGACTAACAAAACACAATCTATTGATCTTAGTATGCGCTCAACTTCACTTCCGAAATCTGCGTGCCCCGGCGTATCAATAATATTTATTTTAGTGAGGGCATCGCCCGAACTAACCCCGCGAAGCTTTAGCGAAGTGGGGTCAGAGTGAGCATAAAAAGTAGCTGTGTTCTTGGCATAAATAGTAATCCCCCGCTCTTTCTCCAGAGCATAAGTGTCCATGCTCTGTCCCACTTCGAAAACGCCCGTCTGCCGCATAAGCGCATCGGTCAGAGTAGTCTTACCGTGGTCAACGTGAGCAATGATTGCAATGTTGCGTATCTCCATAAATAAAGTCCCCGTAGGGACAGAATCACTCTAGCACTTTTTAGCCTGAATGTACAGGAATAGAGGGAATTCTTTGCGGGAGATGTCTTCGGCCTTCGCACGGGGACCTTTTTGGCTAGATTTACTAGAAATCCATTCTTCTAGGTTTGTTATGCATAAGCCCGCAGTATTTATGAGTTTAAAATAATATTGAAGGGGGCGATGAAAAGTAGTCGTGCTCTGGGAGTTGAGGCCGGGGTGCATGGCGATCTTCACCCGTGCTTCGCTCATATATTTGTCTAATCTGCGATATTGCACTCCACGCTTCTGATCATAGTCCCATGAACTGCCCCCCGGAATGCGCAGCACAGGGTGATTGAAGACAATGTGCATGCTCCCATCTCTTTTTAGCACACGCGCACACTCTCGCAGCATTTCCCCAATTTCAGAAATATTATCTATGGCCAGAACATTAACAATCATATCGAAACTTGCACTCTCAAATTGCGACAAGTCATGTGCCAGGCTAACCGCGAACTTAGCGCCCTGGGCGCTAAGTCGAGCTTTCTCGATTAGTTCGGGGGCGATATCAACTCCGGTCACATTTGCGCCAACTTTTGCAAGCGCGTGGGAGAAGTAGCCGGTGCCGCAGGCAAGATCAAGTACTTGTTTGCCCTTCACATCACCCACCAAGCGCAACAAGTTAGGCAAAATTAGCGTCTCGTGATAAGTGTCACCACCTGATAAGTGCTCGCTATACCAATCGGCCACCTTCCCCCAACTTGTGTCAGAACTTGAACTAGGCGTGTTTTGCTTTGGCAATTTCATCTAGTATTTTCCTAACTTGCTTAAGTGAGCCATCATCTATGACTGAAGTGGGCAAGGCCTTCAGCTTCTGACTTGCCACTTTTATCTTCTTAGGATCAGTGGCCATATCTGATTTGGAAATAAACACATACTCTTTTTTTTGCTTGAATATTGGGTCATGAGTCTCAAGTTCAGAGCGAACTATTTTATAATCTCTTTCTGGATCGTCATTCTCGGCCGAAACTAGATGGAAAATAACTTTTGTGCGGGCAATGTGGCGCAAGAATTTAGTGCCCAAACCCTTACCCTCACTTGCCCCTTCTATTAATCCCGGGATATCTGCGAGGATGAGATCATAATAAGCGCCCAGGTTTGGTTCGAGTGTCGTAAAGGGATAGTTAGCCACTTTGGCCTGTGCCCTTGTGAGGGCATTGAGCAAACTTGATTTGCCAGCATTGGGTAGACCCACAAAGCCGACATCAGCGATCAAGCGCAGTTCAAGTCTGAATGAAAAAGCGTCGCCGGATAATCCAGGTTGAGATTCTTTAGGCGAGGTGTTAGTAGATGATCTATACAAAAAGTTGCCCTTGCCACCCCGGCCACCTTTCGCAACTAGTAATCTCTCTCCAATTTTGAGAATCTCGCGATCTACACCCGTATCAATATTATGGGCAATAGTGCCGACTGGCACTTTAAGATAAAGCGTGTCGCCCCTGTCACCATCCCTAAATTGACTGCGCCCAGCCTGGCCATCTTCTGCGGCCACTTCTTTCTTGTATCTATAAGCTTCGAGTGCGCCAATGTCAGAGACTCCCTCAAGATAAACATCGCCCCCGTGCCCACCCGAGCCACCTGTAGGCCCCAGAGCCATCTTAACTTTCTGAAAAGCAACCGAACCCTTCCCCCCGCTCCCCGCTCTTATTCTGATTGTGACATCATCAACTAACATATCTGTATGATAGCACGACAAGACAAAGGCCTGCCGAGTTGTTCATCGACAGGCCTAGTGAAAGTCCTCTATGACGGCCTAATAAGATGAAGGAGATTCAGTCTTGCCGTCTCTCCAGTCGAACTAAAGAAAACAACATCGCTACCATCAAGACGAACCTGGCCACCATCACGCTCAAGAATCTTGCTCTCGATCGGATGATTTCCGTTAGTCATGAGCCGACGTCCACCCCAGTCGAATTGCAAGTGAAGTGGCTTAATTGACGGCGGATACCAGAAAAGCTCTGTCAGACACCAGTCTTCACCCCACGTGTTGCCCGTGGCGCTGCGATGAAAGTTTAGAGAAAGTCTTTCTTCTTTGGGCCATGAGACTGGAGACACGTGTACTGTCGCCATATCACTATACGCGCGACCGTGGTAATAAACCTTATAAGTTATTCCACGATTAATGCCCTTCCAATCAACCACCCTCGTGTAAAGAGCAACATCAAGAGCAGCTACGGCTCTGGCAACAATGAAATCTCGTGATGTCAATTTCCCAACGGAAACTTTCATGAGAACCTCCCGAGGCGCTAGGCCTCTGACGTTTTGCGCGTCGCCGCTAGGACGACAGGGGTACTTCCGGTTTCACACTAACAAACTACGTTAACTCTGTCAAGCTCCTGTCCGATTTATCCCATGATCGTTTTTATTTTCGCACAGGAACAAATTGATATCTGATTTAATTAGCAGGTGAGGATTTTGAGTAGAGATTTGAGGGAAACTGTGGCTACTGCCACAACGCTGTCTCCCCCGCCGTAGTAGATAAAGAGTGTGTCGCCTTCTTGAGTGAGGCCACAAGGAAAGACGACGTTGCCTACTTGGCCGTTCTTTTCGTACGATTCAACGGGTTCTAAAATAGGCGCGGCTGTGCGAGCTATCACCGAAGTCGGGTCGCTTAGTGAAAGTAGTACTGCCCCCACTCTGTACGTGCCATGTATGCTAATGCCGTGATAGAGCGCGAGCCAGCCAGATTTAGTCTTAATGGGCGGGGCGGCTAGGCCAACTTTGCGGCAGTCCCACATCCCAGGCCTGGGCGCGAGTACTTGCAGGCGATTCATTACTTTTTCGTTTTTAAAATCAAGCGATTTGAGACGATCGGCATAGACAGTGCCGTCTATGCGATGATAGAAAATATATTCGTCTTTTACTTTTTCCGGCAAAAAACAAGCATCTTTATCGTCTATCCTCTCTTCTGTAATTATCACCGGCTCGTCCCAATTCCAATTTTTATCTACAAGGTCTTTTGAAGAAATCGAGGTAACGGCAACCGCCGGCGGCTTGATGCCGTTGTATGCCGTGTAGCACATGTACACGCGCTTGCCGATCTCTGTAATCCGCGGATCTTCGCACCCAGAATTACCTCCTGGCACTCCCTTACTTTCAAAATCTACTCTGGGCACATAGATCGGCTCGGGCAGGCGTTCACTTATTGTGCAGCCATCACCATCATCACTTGCCGCGTAGCCAATAACAGAAGTGTTATCGGCACCCATCGCTCTGTACAGTATGTGTGTTTTACGGTTTGCTTTGTTGCCAAGCTTGATTGCCGCTGGATTAAATGTGGCTTTGTTCTCCCAGGCATGATCAGTGATGGGCGAGATTATAGGATTACCCATGAATCGTGTTACAAATTTTTCTTTAGTATCTGTTTTCATAGCGGCAACTAAATCGTTCACATTCACTTCGGCTAGACAACAGGTTGTGTCAGCCGCGCCGTAATAAATTTGAAGGGTATCTTTACTTAAGAGCGCGCCGGATGGGAAAGTGATGAACGGCACGTGGCCATATTTCTCATAAGATTCTTCCGGGGCCATGATTGGCCCGTGAGTGTGGCCGATAATTTTAGAGGGATTACCTTTGTCGAGCAAGAGTGCCTCGATGCCGAAGATCACATCCTGCGTGCCATAATTTTGTATATGCGAGTAGACAACTAGCCATCCTTCGTCTATCTCGACAGGTGCCGCGCCGACTTCAATTTGATCACGTTCCCCGCGACGAGAATTGACAGAGTGCTTGTCGATCTCACTATGCCACTTCTGCCAATAGTCTATGTCCCACATGTCCTCTATCTTGTCGAAGAAGGCAAGCGACATCCGAGTCGGAGGGGAATCTGTGTGAGCAGACAGGAGTGCCACGATCTTGCCCCTAATCCGTCTGGGGAAAAGTGTCATGGCTTTGGCATTAAAGGGCGTCACCAAATGGCGCTCGTTAACTTTCTTAAGATCGTCCGACACGGCCACAGCCACGCGAATACCTTCGGCGCTGAAGGGATATGTGCCAAGAGCAGTGTAGAAAATGTAGTACTTGCCCTCGAACTCGCAGACTCTGGGGTCCTCACAACCGTAACGTTCCCATTCTTCTTCCGGCATAATAAACTGCTCACGAGTACTATCTTTGAAGTGAGCGCCGTCAGAGCTTACGGCGTGACCTATTGTAGAAAGCGCGAGGTGCTTGTCGCCAACCACAACCGGATCACCCATGGCTCGGTAAAAGGCGTGCAAAGTTTTGCCTTTGCTAATGGGTGACCAATTAAAGACAGCCTCGCTCTCCCACGGGTGAGTAGTTATCGGATTGATGACCGGATTATGAATCGACCGTTTGACGACAAACATGGTATGAAGATTTAAACGGGCGTGAGAGTCTTGTCGATGTCAAAAACTATGTGCTCGCGGTGCATTAACTTTTTCATAAAGTTATCGAGCTTCGTGTGTGCTACAGCCACGTACTTATCACCTCCGCCGTAATAAATAAAGAGCGTCCCGTCTTTGACCACCGCGCCATTGGCATACACAATCCCCGGCTTCCAATCATTCTCGTACCATTCGTCTGGTTCTATTAATGGATACGCTGATCTGTACAAAACTTTACTGGGATCATTTAAATCAAGCAACATGGCACCCACTTTATATCTACCCGGATCGTTCTTGTCCATGGCATGATAAAACAGCAACCAGCCATGATCTGTCCTAATGGGTGGAGCGGCGGCACTGCGCGTACGATTGTGCCAGGCCACTACGTGGTCGGGAAGAGTGTGTACGTCCGGGGCGTCTTTTTGCCTTGGGGCAAGTGATTGGTCTAATCTATCAAGATATGCTATGTGCACTCGGGCGGTATCACCCATATCAATGTTATGCAAAACAGCGAACTTGCCATTTATCTTTTCTGGAAATAGCACCCAGTTTTTCTGTCTGTCACCAGGCGGCGATAAATATGCGTAATCGCTCCAATCCCAATTCATTTTGTTCAAATCATTCTCATCGAGTGATGTAAACGCTACGCGCATCGAGTCCCAGCCGTTAAACATATTAAATGTAAGATATATACGGCCGTCTATCTTAACTGCCCGAGGATCCTCGCAACCGCCCCAACCTCCACCAGAGGCGTACAGAACTTTATCGTATGCCAAACGTGCAGGCGATGTCTTAGGGAAATGCTTGCTCGCTTCTTCAAAGTTCTGGGCAATGAAAACTGGATAACCCGAGCGTTTATCGAAGTGGATGCCATCAGCGCTTGAGGCATAGCCAATCCGTGATAAACCATCATTACCAAGAGCCCGATAGAATAAGTGCACCCGGCCATCATGCAAAACTGCCCCGGGATTAAATACCGCCGCCGATTCCCACGGCGAGTGGGGCGTGGGTCCCATGATTGGATTACCTTTGTGCTTAGTTAAAACTTTCGGTGTCTTGCGCTTAATTATTCGTCTTTTCGTAACTCTCTTTTTAACTACCATTTTCTTAGTAATTTTTTTGGTAGCAGAAATTTTCTTTTTCTTAAGCTTTGGTTTCCCAGCTTTGCGTTTTGCACTTTGAGTTTTGCGCTTTTTAACTCCTGCCATATTTATCTTCTAGTCTCACAATGTCATCCTCATCAAATTCCCCTCTCGAAATTTCTAAAATCTCCACATCATCTTCCGGCGCTGCAATACGGTGCGTTACCCCAACCTGCGCTGTAAATTCATCTCCCTTTTTTCCTTTATACATCTTATCACCTATTACTACATCTGGGTGGCCACTTAGGACTCGCCAGAACTCGCCCCTGTGCTCGTGCTTCTGCAGACTAAACTCCTGTCCCTTATTAACACTCAAGATCTTGACTGTAGCAGGCTCATTGATAGCAAATTCCCTGAACTCCCCCCACGGCTTCTCGACAGTAATAGGCTGCATAAGTCTCAATTATACCCGAGCATACCCTTAATTACTCGTGCTGTGTCCACAGGGCCATTTACAGCAATGCACTCGAGCCCGGCCCTTTTAGCTAGATAATCATTCCCTCCCACAAACAGCGCATCCCCTATATATACCATCTCATTTTTGGGTATATTTAAGTGGTCTGATAACTGGTCAATAGCGAAGGCTTTATTAATCCCCTTCTTGGTGATATCCACAGAGGTGGCGCCGCCCACAGTTATTTCAAACTCCGGTACTAGTTTTTCCAACGCCTCAGCTAGTGCCAATCTTTTGCTACGATCTTGATCCCATGCTTTTTTGAGCTCTACGGGAGCTTCTTGGCCCAAAGCGGAATAAGTGACCTCACTGCCCCGATCTTCTATCTGCTTGCCAAAAACTTTCTCTGGTTTTGTAAAGTTAAGTTCGCGCAAAGACTCTGCGAGTGCGTTAGTGATTTGCAACTTTTCGTCAGAAGTTAAGCAGATATTATAAACCACTTGCCACTCATTATTTTTGTAAACAAACATTTCCGAGCCATTTGTAGGTAGCAGTATAAGTTGTGAAAGTAAATTTTTTGGGCAGGTTAAATGCGTGAAAAACTGTTTTTTAAACTGTGGCAGCGATCCGCCAGAAATCACAGCGACCCGCGTGCGGGCAAGTAGCTTGCACAGAAGCTCTGCAACTTCGGCAGTTAAGTCAGCCTTGCTCTCGGTGAGAGTGCCATCAAGATCAAAGATTACTAATTTTTTAATTTGATTTGGCATTTGTTTTGAAGAGCCTAGAACTAATCAGCGCAACTAATACCCCTAAAATCACCCCACCTAAAATATCAACATAATCATGCACGTGGGCCATGACGCGCGATAAAGACAATAGTGCAGCGAGAATATAAAAAATAACCCCCCAGCGCTTATCATGTAAATAAACAGAAGTTGCAAGAGCAAAAAAGAAAGTAGCGTGACCGGAAGGGAAAGCGTAGCCATCTGCGCTGATCAAAGCAAGTGCCTCGTCTGGCCGAGCCTTGACAAAAAGATTCTTGAGAATTGTGCCAAAAAAGAAGCGTGCGATTAATGCAGAGCCCAGAGTAGCAACAAGCAACTTCCGTCTGTCTAAATTAATCTGCTCCAGCCACCAATACAAAAATAAAATTAAAAAAACAATAGGCAACCAATCAGCCCCAAAAATGACAAGAAGGTCCATTTGGTCTATTATACTCGAGGGAAGGGCAGAGAGAAAGGATGGGACAAAGTCATGAAAATTGCCACACTCGCAATTATCGTTCAAAATGGCAAGGTTTTGCTTGGACACAAGAAAAAGGGTGAGATCGGGACAAACACTCTCAACGGTCCTGGGGGCAAGTGCGAACCCGGAGAATCGCTGATTGAGTGTGTTGTCAGGGAGACTCGCGAGGAAGTTCGGATCGAGCTTGACCCGACAGACATCACCGAGACGGCTCTTATCACCTTCTATACTGGCAGTGTGCCAGACTTCGAGATGCATGTCTTCTTCACCAATCACTTTTCGGGCACTCCGCAAGAGACGGACGACATGATCCCGGGTTGGTACGACCTAAACAATCTACCGCTCGAACGCATGCTTGAGTCAGATAGGACTTGGTTCGAGAGAGTCGCAAGAGGTGAGAGACTCCGAGCCAACGCATACTACAGAGAGAGAGCCAAAGATTTCGAGAGAATCGAGTTCCTCCCCCTCTAGCCCCGGCGAAAGTCGGGGCTTCCTCATAAAGCTTATTCTAATGTTCTCAACCCGCCTGCCGGACGGGCAGGGAACACCAGGACTATACTTAATATCCGGAAGATTTGTTAAAAATGCCGGGTCCAGGGGGCCCGGCACGTACCAGAAGAAGTGCATCACTTCGAGCGTCTGCTCTTGATCGCCTGAATGACTTGAATCGATAAGTACACAATGAGAAAGGTTCTAGCTGCGATCCCTAAAAGCGGAAAAGGACCAAACAGCGCCAGTCCCACCAAGGCGACAAGCCCGAGATTGTACATGTTGTGCGCCTCCTCCTGTTCCAAAATTTATATTATGCAACTGTTTGTGTCAACTCAGACAGGAATAGAGAGATCAGAACAACTTGATTATAACTCAAATTTGCGCGAATATAGAATACTACTGTTGCCGGATCGTCTAACGGTAGGACACGAGCCTTTGAAGCTCGGTATCTTGGTTCGATTCCAAGTCCGGCAGCCAATCAGTAAAACCCCCCGAACTCGGCGCCGCGCTGCGCGCGGTGATCGGCGAATCGGCGAGGATTGACCAGGGTGCGGCGGGAGTCAGGGCGAGGGTGCGGGCGTGCAAAGTCGGGTTCGAGCCGACTTTGCGGAGAAAATCTCTTTTTTCTTCCAGATTTTTTCCCGAGGCGACAATTTCGGCTTGGTTAGCCTCTTTAATGAACTCTCGGCAAAGTTCGAGCCAGCGATAGCCCTGTCGCTCAAAATCCTTTAACTTCTGCTCAACATCAATCTTTTGATCGAGGAGAAGCTTCTTTTTCGTGGTGTACTCCTGGGTAGTAATCGTGCCTTCAAGATGAACATCAAGCAACGTATCAAGCTTCTCCTCGAATACTTTGATGTTGTCCTTTAAGGATTGAGCGAACAGGGCTCCGGCGTGGGCGGATTCCTGTTGTTCACCGTCCAACTCCTTGAGCATCGTATCCGCCCACGCTCGGGACAAAGAAACTTTTTTGAGGTACTCACTCATCTGCGAGGCGAGCAATTCTTCGCGAACATACGGCTCGGTGCATATGCCATGCTTCTTGGTACAGCGATAATACACGTGACCTTTTTGCAACTCACTTGTGATGGAACAACCGCACGAGCCGCACTTGAAGAGACCGCGAAGGATATGCTTTTGCTCGCCTCGCTTGGTAGGGTGAGCTTTGCGACGCATAGCATCACCGCACTGATCAAAAAGTTTCTTTGTAATCGCTGGCTTGTGCTTTCCCTGATACACCTCGCCGTTAAAGACAAACATGCCATAGTAAAAAGGATTTTTGAGGATCATTTGGACGTTGGAGAGGGAAAGCACTTTGCCGCTTCGGCTAACCAAGCCTCGGGCAGAAATAAAAGTGCGAACCTCTTTCAGAGAATGTGAGCCATTTGCATAAAACTCAAACATCTCGCGGATGAGGCGGAAGCAGGCGGGATCGGGCACCATGAGATGAGTAGCCAAGTCATTGAAATAGCCGGTGGGTGCCACGCCACACGCTTCGCCCTTGCGCACTTTCTGGCGCAAACCACGCTTCACATTCTCTGAGAGGTTATCGACATAGTATTTGCTCTGCCCGAAAGCGATTGAGAGCATAAATTTGCCTTGTGGCGTGGAATCAAACCAGAACGTCGGGAACTTCAGAGCAATAATCTTGGCAGTATCACAAAGGTAAATCACGCGACCACCGTCAACGGAGTTACGAGCAAGACGGTCTGGATGCCACGCCACAATTCCACTGGCTTTACCTTTTTCAATCTGCGAGAGCATATGGTTGAAGATAGGACGGCCGGGTTCTTTCGCGGTCTGGGATTCGATAAACGTCTCGACCACCTCAAGATGCTCTCGCTGGGCAAATTCTTGCAGTTCGGCGATCTGCGCTTCAATAGATAAAATCTGACGATCAGGTTCGTCGGTAGACTTACGCGCATAGATGAAGAATTTGCCCATAGTATTGAAAAGGTTATGCTCTCAATCGCTTTTGTAATTGTCGCCTCGACGCCCGCACCCTCGCCCTGACTCCCGCCGCACCCTGGTCAATCCTCGCCGATTCGCCGATCACCGCGCGCAGCGCGGCGCCGAGTTCGGGGGGTTTTACTGATTGGCTGTGTGTGTTGGAAAAAATACGAACGCATTTCCGCGAAAATCCC
>Ga0209542_10001454_pt1 | contig 55514 bp, 65 predicted proteins | sample RifCSPhighO2_01_FD_184028 | JGI IMG/M metagenome (GOLD analysis project Ga0209542, IMG submission 184028) | Soil microbial communities from Rifle, Colorado - Rifle CSP2_plank highO2_0.1 (SPAdes) (version 2) | ecosystem: Environmental > Terrestrial > Deep subsurface > Rock core/Sediment ... | reverse complement strand
ATTCTGAAAATAGCGCGAACCCATTTTGAGAAAAATTTCTGACCGCTCCGCTCGGGTGCGGCGGAAGGAGGGGGTTGGGGGGAGGAATTCCGCCGCACCCTCGCATCGGAAAAATTCGCGCCGATAATTGAAAAAGAAAATGTTGAAATTGTCCTTCTAGCGAAGGCTTTTTTGTTTTCGTGGCGACATTGACTATACAGTCATTTTATGCTATCATTTTACCGGCTTGAGATGGTCTCAAGTGCTCGTTGAAAATCCAACCCCTAAAACCCCTAAACGGGGAAAGGAGCAGTAAGATGAAAACAACAGAAAGACCATTCGCTCACGCGATGGCGTTCTACCATCAAGACGGCCTTCCGGCCGCCTGGAAGCAAGCCATGAAGTTCGCCGGCAAAGTCGGACGACTGGCGACCATGCCGGATATCGTCGCGGCTCGACTCGAAACCAAACCTGGTGCCTTGCCCTGGGAGACGTACTTCACGACTCTCACGGCCGAGTACTACGGCTTCTCCAAAACCGGCAAACGGATTCTGATCATCGCTCACGGCGTCGGTCCCATGTCCACTCTCGAAGGCGTCCAAAAGGCGTACAGCTGGGAGTACAACGACAAGGATCGCAACCATCGCGGCGGTCGGATCACGGCCCAGGAATTCCTGGACCTCGAAGCCGGCAAGTTCGGAGAGGTTAGCATCGTCGACCTCGAATCGTACTGCACGCGGTACGAGTACCCATTCCTTCAGACGCTCCGGTCCTCAGAAGCTCTGGCTGATCCGGTGCTCAAAGCGCGATTCGGTCTACTGACCGAGGAGTACGTGAAGGCTCACACCGAGGCCGCAAGGAAGTGGCATCGAGAGCAGGCTGGTCTCGATCCGGAGAACAAGTATCAACTTCCGAATCACGATCAGTTCCTCAATCGCCGTCGCTCTCAGCACGAGCGCGATGGAGCCGAGAACTCCGATCCATACATCCTCAAGGTGGACGGCGCGGGAAACTGCTGCTACTTCTTCGGAAGTCGGCACGGCTTCCGCGAGATTGAGGAAGGGATGGCAATCTCACATCTGGTTTCGACTGGCCGCCTCTGCCATCTTCATCACGAAGGCAATGAAAGTCTCACGCTCGACGTGGGCTGCCATGAGTGGTGGAACGGCGTTCGTCTCGTCGGCATCCAAGCCGGCGGAAACATTCGCTCGGGCCTGCATCAAGGTCCGGATGCTCACAAACTTTTGCGCAAGCATTGGCGTGAGCTGCTCATTCCGGCAAAGAAGCGTCAAGATGTCGGCTTCTGCGCACTCGTTCAGGTCGGCAAGCAGTGGTTCACCCAATATCCGAAGATCGGAGAACGGATGGACACCTGGGAGCCGGAACTCGTCGTGACCTCGGCAAAGAAAGTCGGAAAGCCGGTGCTGTTCCAGACGACTTCAAGCGGATCGGGTGTGTTCTTCAAGTTCGGCGTTAAGGAGGTGCAAGCCCTCGCTCCGTCGAATGCGAATGCCTACTTCTTCTGTGGCGAACCGAGGCCCGAAGGTGGCAATCATGTCTGCGAGGTCCAGTTCTACCGGATCGAAGCGGATACGTCGAAGCGCATGGTCCGAGCCGACAAACTCGCACACGACTACGACACGATGATGAAGCTCGTGGCGAAGGAAGCAGTTTAAGGTCAACAGCTAGCACACCGGGCTCCGCGTGAAGCAATTCACTCGGAGCCCATTTTCTTTTTCAAAATTTCAAAGAACAATCTTTGCGAAAACAAATTTTTTTGGCTATTCTTTACTTGTATTTGTTTTCGTAATTATCGGCGCGAATTTTTCCGAAGCGAGGGTGCGGCGGAATTCCTCCCCCCAACCCCCTCCTTCCGCCGCACCCGAGCGGAGCGGTCAGAAATTTTTCTCAAAATGGGTTCGCGCTATTTTCAGAATATCCCACTCGACTCACTTTGCTTACAGCAAAGTTCGCTCGTGGTAAACCACTTACCACAGCAAAAATTAAATCCGCTTTTTAGGCGGATTTAATTTGAGTCGAGTGTCCACAAACAGGAATTTTGGAAGCACGGCTCAAAATCGTGCGAGATGTTGATGGGAAATGAATATTGTGCTAAACATTACTCACAAATAGAATCTTTACAAGGAGCTATCTAATGGCGCCATGGTTCACGAGAGCGATGATCAGGGGACTAATAGGACCCGTTGCGTATGGGATAGTCAGTATTTTGGTGTGTTTATTTTATCTTTGGGTATTTGGGAGCGTTTTTGGCGGCAATAATTTGTCAAACAGCGGTAAGGTTTACAAGAATTATACAGAAAAGATTTTTGTTGATGAGATAACGGCTGACCAGGAAACTCTCGGTGAATACAAAAAAGCATCCGAACAATTAGTCAGCCTGGAAGCAAAGGAAGGAACATTTGTCGTTATACCTATTACGGGTTCGATCTTGGGTGATAACGCACAACGCATATGGGATCAGCTTTACATTGCGACTCGGATCACCCAGAACACAAAAGCAATCATTTTTTTCGTGGATAGTCCCGGCGGCGGCGTGACTGAAAGCGACCATCTTTTCGAGGAAATACGAAAAATTCGAACAACGGGCATCAAGACGGTCACGTTTGTCAACGGCTTATCTGCTTCCGGCGCTTATTATATAACAGCCCAATCGGACAAGATCATATCTTCACCAACGGCGATTGTGGGGAGTATCGGCGTCATTTGGGAGTCGATAAATGTTGAAGAGTTGAGCCGCAAAATCGGGATTTCAGTTGACGTCATCAAATCCAGCGACATGAAAGACATCGGCTCGCCTTTTAAGAAAATGTCAGACGGCGAAAAAGTTGTGCTGCGCAGGGTTGTGAACCATAGTTACGACAGATTCAAGTCAATTGTTAGAAAAGGAAGAGGATTGAGCGCTTCACAGGTTAATTTGGTCGCTACCGGCGAGGTTTGGCATTCAGAAGATTCAAGAAAACTTGGTCTCATAGACGAGGTGGGCTATATTAATAAAGCCATTGATGTAGCCATGGAATTAACCGGTGTTAGAATGCCCACGATTGTGCAATATGAAGAAAGCTTAACTTTGTGGGATGCTTTGGGAACCCGCTCTCCGTTTATCGGTTTGGTCAAAAATTTGGATAACGCCGTTAATAATCCCGGTATCCTTGCTCCTAAGCTTTTCTATATGTGGATACCGTAAACCCCTAAAATATCGGGGTTTTTGTTATCTAAAATTTGTTGCCAATGATGTTTTAAACAGGTATATTAGACACACACGCCATGATAAACCCTATTACAGTTCTGATTATCGCCGTTGCGATTTCGATTCTCATAATGATGGGGATAAATTTATATATTTCTATTAGCTCGAGAAAAAAGAGGGGATCGGATGATAATTACGTCGTGCTTCATCAAAGAATGGATGCGTTGGCGCAGGCGGTCAGCGAGCAAATGGAAAAATCCAGGCAGGCTTCTGAGCGGGCAACGCTTACGGTCCATCAACAAGTTCAGAATTTTACTCAAGGAATGACTCAGCTTCATGATGGGTTAAAGGGGATGCATGATTCAGTGAAGAGCGTGGTTTCTTTCCAAGACTTGTTCAGGAATCCCAAATTGCGCGGCCAGTGGGGCGAAATGTCCCTAGAAGCGTCTCTTGCCCAATACTTTCCTAAAGGCAGATATTTAATTCAACATTATTTCAGTTCCGGCGAGGCGGTGGATGCGGCTTTGCGTCTGCCGAACGATATTTTGCTTCCGATCGACTCGAAATTTAATTGGGATAATTTTCAAAAACTGGTTAATGCGGATAACGAGATACACAAAGACGGTTATCGCAAGCTTTTTTATTCCGACGTAAAGAAAAAAATCGATGAGATAAGTTCCAAATACATTCTTCCGGCCGAAGGCACAACTGACTTTGCGCTGATGTTCGTGCCGGCAGAGACGGTTTATTATGAAATAATTAATAATATGAAAGATGTGGATGTCGCTGATTATGCCAGAAAGAAAAAAGTGATACTTGTGTCGCCGAATACGTTTGCTCTGTCTGTCTCGGCGATTCAGCACTGGTATAAGGATGTCCATATAAATCAGAAGACCCAGTCAATAATCAAAAAACTGGAAACGATCGTCGCCGACAGCGCCAAACTGGCCGACAACTTCCGCAAACTCGGTAGCCATCTATCAAACGCCCAGTCGGCATACGAGGACTCGGAGAAACGCTTGGGTCTGATGACAGAGCGGGTAAGTAAAGTAATAAAGATCGGGGAGAGTGAAGAGAAAACAGAAGAGATAGCCGTCGCAGACGAGCCTCGCCAAGGGCGGGAAGCGCCGAGAACCTGATTGCATTTTATGTCCACTTTTTATATCCTATCTAAATGAACATACTTCTATTTTCGTTATTGGCGTCGATTGCGTCGCTAGGGTACGGCGCGTTTTTGATTTGGGGGGTTTTGAAGAAATCTCCCGGAGACGAAAAAATGCGGGAAATACAAAAAGCAATACAGGAGGGAGCGTCTGCTTATATGGCTCGGCAAAATAAGACCGTATTTTTGGTAGGATTGGCTGCGGTGCTGATACTTTGGTACTGGTTAGGTTCTATGTTAGCAACAGGATTCGTTGTTGGGGCAGTAGCTTCGGCCTTTGCCGGTTACGTCGGTATGATGGTGGCGGTGAGAGCCAATGTGCGCGTAGCCGAAGAAGCAAAGCATGGATTGGCTCGCGCTTTCGGGCTGGCTTATAAAGGAGGAGCCGTAACCGGTTTTTTTGTGGTGGGTTTGGCCTTGCTTTCTCTGACTTTATTCTATTGGTGGAGCGGGGATGTAAGGGCATTGATAGGACTCGGGTTTGGAGCATCCTTAATATCCGTTTTTGCCCGTCTTGGCGGAGGTATTTTTACAAAAGGCGCCGATGTCGGTGCCGACTTGGTCGGCAAGATAGAAGCGGGAATTCCCGAAGACGATCCCCGTAACCCGGCAGTAATAGCTGATAATGTGGGGGACAACGTCGGCGATTGCGCCGGTATGGCCGCTGACCTTTTTGAAACATATGTGGTCTCTGCTTTGTCGGTGATGCTTTTAGGCAATCTGATGTTCAGCGGATTAAAGAATGTGGTTGAATTTCCTCTGCTCGTCGGTTCTTTTGCGGTCATTGCTTCGATAATCGGGTCCTTGTTTGTTCGGTTAACCCATTCAAATTCTTCAGGGCAGGCGGGGGATGGCATAATGACCGCTTTATACAAAGGACTTGTTGCAACTACAGTAATTCTTCTTGCTATGTTTTATTGGGTTACCGAAAGAACTCAAATCATTGATCTTGGAAATTTAAATGTGTTCGGCGCTTTGGTTGTCGGCATCGTGGTGACAGCGCTGATGGTTTTGGTGACTGATTATTATACTTCAAAGAAATTCAAACCGGTTCAATCCATAGCTAAGGCATCAACAACCGGTCACGGGACGAATATAATCACCGGTCTTGCCGTCTCTATGCAATCAACCGCCTGGCCGGTATTGATAATCGGAGGCGGGATACTATTTTCATACATCTTCGGCGGTATTTATGGTGTGGCGCTTGCGACTATGAGCATGCTTTCTTTAACGGGAATAATTGTTGCGATTGACGCATTCGGCCCTATCACTGATAACGCGGGCGGTATAGCCGAGATGGCGGAGCTTCCGGATTCGGTCAGAGATGTAACCGATCCGCTTGATGCGGTTGGCAATACAACAAAAGCCGTGACAAAGGGTTATGCTATTGCTTCAGCCGGTCTTGCGGCACTCGTTCTTTTCGCCGCTTATAATCAAGAACTTTACGATCTTGGATACAATGTGTTATTTGAACTGGCCGATGTCAGAGTTCTGCTCGGATTGCTTATTGGCGGAATGATGCCTTATCTTTTTGGTTCACTGGCGATGCAAGCCGTAGGAAAAGCTGGCGGAGCGATAGTCGACGAGGTTAGGAGGCAGTTCAAAGAAATGCCGGGGATAATGCAAGGTACTCAAAAACCAGATTATGCCAAAGCGGTTGATATTGTTACTCGAGCGGCTTTGAAAGAAATGATAGTGCCGGCAATAATTCCCATAGCTTTTCCTGTTGCCGTCGGATTTATTCTTGGACCGGAAGCGTTAGGTGGGTTACTGGTTGGCGTGATCGTGACCGGGTTATTTGTCGCCATATCAATGACTTCCGGTGGTGCGGCCTGGGATAACGCTAAAAAATACATTGAAGAAGGGAACTACGGCGGCAAAGGTTCCGATGCCCATAAAGCGGCGATTACTGGCGATACAGTAGGGGATCCGTACAAAGATACCGCGGGTCCCGCAATCAATCCCATGATCAAGGTTGCCAACATCGTTGCTCTATTGATAGCTCAGTTTTTGGTGTAGTGTCTGTGGACAACTAAAAAGCGAGTATTACTCGCTTTTTAGTTGTCCACATTGTCCCTAGGGTGAACTTGCTCAAAATGTTAGAATTTACGAGTAGATTTTGGTAAAAATGGGATTGTCTGTTTGAAGTTAGATATAATCAAGGCAACCCGCCAGAGGCGGGTGCTGATAATTGTATCTATTTGCTTCGCTTATAGACAATTATCGCAGAATGGAGGTGTTTAAATGTTTCAAGTAGTAGCAGCATCGGATATTGTAAGAGAATCGTTATTGACTTTATGGACCGGCGTGGCGGGATTTGTTCCTCGTTTAGTCGCGGCTGTAATCGTCTTTCTTGTTGGTTGGTTGATAGCTGTGCTTTTGGGGAGGGTTGCGTGGCATATTGTGAAAGTACTTCACGTTGACAGCGCCCTTACAAAAGTCGGTTTCAGGCAAGCTTGGGAGAGAGGCGGTTTCAGGCTTGATACGCCTAAGTTCTTCTATGAATTGGTCAAGTGGTTCTTTATCGTCGTCTTTTTGATGGCGGCTACCAATATCCTACGCCTCGATCAGGTGACTGAATTTCTGGGAACCGTCGTGTTCTATCTTCCGAACGTAATTGTCGCGGCTGTAATACTGTTGATCGGTATCTTGGTTGCGAAATTTCTGGAAGGATTGGTGCGGGCATCGGTTAAAGCGGCAGGGTTGGTTTCCGCCAACTTCTTGGGTGCTTTGACGAAGTGGGCGGTATTTGTGTTCACTTTGCTCGTCGCCTTATCGCAACTGAAAGTTGCCGATGACATCATCAGAATAGTAATTGTCGGTTTTGTGGCTGCTTCCGCGTTGGCTTTGGGTCTTTCCTTCGGTCTTGGCGGAGTTAAGCACGCTGACGAGATAATAGGCAAGTTGCGAAAAAGAATAGAGGACTAAAGTTTTGAAATAAGTTTGGATAGTTATTCAAACCAAAAATCCCCTTCGATAAACTCAGGGGGATTTTTGGTTTATAGAAGTTGTGTTAGTTTTTGATAGACTTCCTTGAATACTTCTTTCAATTTTTCCGACTCGCTTTTTGAGAATCCAGACAAAACATAATCCACCACAAATTCATCCCTTTTTTTCTCTGACTGTTGTCTTGCTTTTTGAAGCGATTTGGCGGCTATGCCTATGCGTAATCGGTGGAATTTTTTAGTTTTCAGGGATCGCATTATTGACTCAACGCCTTTGTGTCCGCCCGAGTTCTTGTCAAAAGACATTTTGGTATTGCCGAATGGAATATCGAGATCATCCTGGACGACAATCAAGCTTGTAGCTTGTAGCTTGTAGCTTGTAGCGAGCTTTTTTACGGCTTCGCCGGATTTGTTTACATACGTCTGGGGTTTTGCGAGAATTACTCCGACGCTTCGGTCGGAGCCCCGACCTTTTTGCGTCGGGGCCGTCTCTATCCTTACTTTTGTTATCAGGGAATTAGATTTTTTATCAAACTCCCAAATTATCTTGTCCCTTGTCTCTTGCCTGCCCCGTATACAGCTTGCTGTTGTTCGGGGTCCCTTGCCTGCCCCGTATACAGCTTGCTGTTGTTCGGGGTCTCTTGTCTTGGCCAAATAGTCCAAAAACATAAATCCGACATTGTGGCGGGTGTTTTGGTATTCCTGGTCGGGATTACCGATGCCGATAATTAATTTAATTTTAGCCATAACCTAGATAATACCACAGAAATTGGCAGTTGCAATGAGATAAAAATTGGTATAAAATCAAGCAGTGACTGAAGAAAATAATCAAAACTTAGCTCATTCGACTGATTCGACAGGCTCACAGCAAGCAGGCTTGGGGCAGGCACCGAGATCGGAGGTCTTGGCATTTGTTTGGGAGACGATAAAGGTGGTGGTTATTTCCCTTGCCATCATACTCCCGATAAGATACTATCTTGTTCAACCGTTCTTTGTTAAAGGAGCGTCAATGGAGCCTAGTTTTGAAGACGGTGATTATCTCCTTATTGACGAAATATCTTACAGATTTTCAAAACCAACTCGAGGAGATGTTATAGTGTTTCGATATCCGAAAGACAGAAGCCAGTTTTTTATAAAAAGAATAATCGGACTGCCCGGTGAAACCATAGAGGTTAAAAACAATAAAGTAATGATATACGGCGCAGAAAATACCGACGGTTTCGCTTTGACGGAGAACTACTTGGATCCAAGCCAGGAGACACTCGGAAATCTGTTGGTGCGGCTGGACGATAACGAATACTTTGTTCTGGGTGATAACCGCCTGGCAAGTTCCGATTCAAGGCGCTGGGGACCGGTAGACAAGACTCTGATAACGGGTAAGGCGTTATTAAGAGCCTGGCCATTCACTAAATTCGATAAAATTTTAAAGCCGATGTATTAAAATATTACGCATTACGTATTACGCATTAAAATAAAAAACAATTCGTAGTACGAAATTCGTAATCCGCAAATATAGCCAAACAACGACAAATACAAGCGCCAAAAGGAATGCGTGACATTCTCCCGGAGGACCAGAAATACTTCAGACACATACTGAAAAAATCCGATCAGCTTTTGGATTACTATGGATTTGAGAGGATAGATACTCCGATGGTGGAATCGGTTGATCTGTTTTTGCGTTCAGCGGGGGAGACCTCGGATATAATGGAAAAGGAGATATATACCATCAAGACTAAAGGCGGCGATGCGCTTGCTTTAAGACCTGAAGGTACGGCCGGAGTGGTCAGGGCCTACATAGAAAATGGTATGAATGTGCGACCTCATCCGGTTAAGTTGTCTTACTGGGGTCCGATGTTTAGGCATGACCAGCCACAACACGGGCGGTATAGGCAATTCTATCAGCTGGGAGCTGAAACGATAGGCGACAGTTCGGAAGCGGTTGATGCGGAATTGATATTTCTAGGCCATAAATTGCTGGACATGCTCGGATTGGATAACTATAACGTTCATATAAACAGTCTGGGTGATTCTAGTTGCCGGCCGGGATACATAAAAGCTCTCAAAGATTATTATAAGTTGAGGTCTAGGAAACTTTGTTTCAATTGCAAGAACCGGCTGAAAACTAATATCCTTCGTTTGCTTGACTGCAAGGAGGCAGATTGCGCGGAAGTGGCCAAAGAGGCGCCTCAGACGGTTGATTTTCTGGATGACGAATGTAAAAGCCACTTCAAGCACATTCTTGAATTCTTAGATGAGGCAAAAGTTCCTTATATACTGAACCCCCGCCTTGTCAGGGGCCTTGATTATTATACTCGAACTGTCTTTGAATTTTTGCCTGATGACCCTTCGACCCATTCGACAAAGCCTCAGGGTGGTGAGCCAGTCGAATCCACAAGCTCAGGGCAAGGGGGTTCGCAATCGGCGGTTATTGCCGGAGGCCGATACGACAAGCTTATAGAGATGCTTGGCGGGTCCAAGACGCCTGCCGCCGGATGGGCCATGGGCATAGACCGAATCGTCCTGGCTTTAAAGGAAAAAAACGCGAATATTCCGGATGGTTTGTCCAAGCCAAAAGTGTTTCTTGTCCAGCTTGGAGAAGGGGCAAAAAGGAAGAGTATCAATCTTTATGAAAGTTTCCGAAAAGCTGGAATAGAAGCTAAGTCGTCCATAGGCAGAGACAGTATTAAGTCGCAGTTGCGCATTGCTAATCGGCTCGGAGTGAGATTTGCTCTTATATTTGGCCAAAAAGAAGCATTAGACGGGACGATAATACTTAGAGAGATGGATACGGGTGTTCAGGAGACCATTCCGTTGGAGAAAATAGTAGATGAAATTAAGAAACGCCTTAAGAAGGAGTAATTAAGAAACAAGAAACAAGAGACAGGTAAAATTAAAATTCTTGTCACTTGTCACTTGTCACTTGTTGCTGTGATCACCGATGTATTTTGTAAAATTTTAAAAGGAGAATTAAAAGCCGATGTCGTTTATAAGGATAACGATTTTTGGGTGGTGAAAGACATAAATCCTCAAGCGCCGATTCATCTTTTGATAATTCCAGTAAAACATTTCACTTCGCTTGAAGATTTTATGGAAGGTGATAACAATGGTTTGCTTGGCAAGGGACTGGTAGTGGCCCATAAAGTTGCTCATCAGGCGGGTATTGCCGAAAAAGGATACCGCCTGATAATAAATGAAGGAGAGCATGGCGGCAAAATGGTTCCGCATCTGCATATACATTTGCTGGGAGGAAAGAGATTGGGACCCAAATTAGTAAAATAGAGATAGGAGACATGGAACAAGAGACAGGTAAAAAGTTGGGGTATAGGAGTTTAATCGTTTGGGAAAAGGCTCACGAGTTAGCCATAAAAACTTATCAAGCAACTAAAACATTTCCCAAGGATGAACTTTTTGGTCTAGTAAGCCAAATGCGCAGATGTGCAGTTTCTGTTCCAGCAAATGTGGTAGAGGGATATAGCAGGAGATCGGTAAAAGAAAAATTAAATTTTTACAATATTGCGAACGGTTCTTTATCGGAATTGGAATATTATATAGACTTAGCCTTTGAGTTGAAGTATGTTGACGAAGAAATTCACAATAATTTAATCGTAGCAAGAGCAGACGTTGGCCGGTTATTAAACGGTTTTATTAAATCTTTTAAATAGCCCCTGTTTCATGTCTCTTGTTACTTGTTTCTAGATCGGAGGTATTTATATGGTAGAAGTAAAACGAAAACCAAACGAGTCAACAGGAAGTTTATTGAGAAGGTTTAACCGCTTTGTTCAACAAAGTGGAGTTTTGCTTAAAGCAAAGAGTGATCAATTTCATCAAAAAAAGCCGACAGAGAGAAAAGAAAAAATGTCCGCTATTATGGGAACGCATTTGGCTGAATTGCGAAAACGTCTGACTAAATTGGGCAAATATGACGAGGAGACGTTTGAAGAGGAAAAACGCAAAATGAAACAAAAGCTAGGCCTCTAATGCTAAAAGAAAAAATCCAACAGAATATGAAGGAAGCGATGAAAGCGGGGGACGCGGTAAGGCGACTTGTTTTAAGTTTGCTCCAAAGCGCGATAAAGAATAAAGAGCTTGAAAAAAGGTCCAAACTTTCAAAGACTGGCGCTGATGCCGACAAACTTGAAGAATTGTCTTTGCTTTCTGATGAGGAAATCATAGACGTGATATCTTCCGAAGTTAAAAAAAGAAAAGAGTCGATTGAGAGCTACGAAAACGCTGGGCGAGAGGAGCTTGCGCGGAAAGAAAGAGACGAGCTTGCCATACTGATGGAATATATGCCCGAGCAAATGTCGGAAGACGAGATAAGAGAGGAAGCAAAAAAAGCGATAGCTGAAATCGGCGCCAAAGATATCAAAGAAATGGGCAAAGTATTGGGAGCGCTGATGCCGAAACTCAAAGGCCGAGCCGACGGACAAACGGTAAGTAAGATAGTTAAAGAAGAATTATCAACTTGATGTTTTGGTCAACTCTGCTATTTTATAAAAATGACAAACGGGAAAAGTAAAAACGGAAAAATGACTCTGGAGAAGCTTGCCGGAATGGTGGCAAGAGGTGTTGATAAAATGGCAACGAAAGAAGGACTGAAAGAGTTAGAAAATGGAATGAACACTCGCTTTGGTGAACTCGAAGGAAAACTTGAGGCCTACACCTCTTTTTGGCATCGTAAATTCAGTGAGCATGAATCCTGGCTTCAGAATCTTGATAAGTCGGTAGCCTATCTGGAACGGCATATTGGTAAGAAACGCTAATTTTTAAGTTACCAGATCAGACTCGCAATGAATCAGTAAAAACCGCTCCGACTTAAGTCGGAGCGGTTTTTGTGTGTCCTGTCCCGTACCAAACCCGCCCCCTTTCTTCCGCCATCCGCCAACTGGCGGAGGCGGATGGCGGTCATCCATTCGACTACGTTCAGGATGACCCTGAGTATAATAAAGAGTGAAAGAAGGATTAAAATTCAAGACCCTGAAATACCAATAAGTTGAAAAATATGGTAAAATTCAGTCAATGATTGATCTTGTTTTTAAAAATCGCACATCGCAAAAAGCTCCTAGTCGGATTTTTTTTCAAAAAATTTTAGAAATAGCGGCGAAAGAATTGGGACTTAAAAGTAAAGTCAGTTTGAGCGTCAATTTAGTGAGGGAGAAAAAGATTCAGGAATTAAATAAAAAGTATCGCCACAAAGATAAACCAACCGATGTATTATCATTCCCGCTAAGAGACAAGGTAATAATAAAATCTGGCTTGTCGCTTGGTTGCCTGTCCCTTGTCGCTGACTTGGGGGACATCTTCATCTGCTTACCCATTGCAAAAAATGAGGCAAAGAGAGAAAATATAACTATAAAAGAAAAACTGGCACGACTGGTTGTGCATGGATTTTTGCATTTACAAGGTTATGACCACGAAAAGTCAGAGAAAGATGCAAAAAAAATGTTTCATTTGGAGGAAAAAATTTTAAGCAAGATCCAAAATGGCGAAGCCATATACAATTAGCGGTATAGATATAGGCAATTCCCACGTAAAAGTGGTTATTGCTCGGCTTGGCAAGGATAATTTAAGGCCGGAAATATTGGGTACGGGCAGTGCCGTATCGGAAGGATTGCGCAGGGGAATGGTGGTAGATATGGAAGAGACAATAAATAATATCGGGGCCGCCGTACAACAAGCCGAAGCAATGGCAGGGACTCAAACGAAGAGAGCATTTGTTGCCGTTAACGGTCTTCATATCAAAACACAAGTATCTCGGGGGGTGATTGCCGTATCCCGAGCCGATAACGAAATATCCCAGAATGACATCGACAGGGTCATTCAAGCCGCTTCGGTAGTAAGCATGCCGGCCAACAGGGAGATGATACATGTTATTCCTCGCAACTTTATCGTTGACGGCACTGAATATGTAAAGAACCCGTTGGGGATGAAAGGTGTCCGTCTTGAAGCCGATGTGATGATAATAGACGGCCTGTCGCCGTATTTGAGAAATATCGCCAAATGCGTGAATGAGAACGATATTGAGGTTGCGGGACTGGTTTATGCTCCGCTTGCCGCGTCCTTGTCTTCTCTGGATAAGAACCAGAAGGAACACGGAGTGATAAACTTGGATTTCGGGGGCGGCACCTCAACGCTTGCCGTGTTTGAGGAAGCCGACTTGATTCACAGCGCGGTAATACCATTTGGTTCAAAGCATATTACCAACGACTTAGCCGTTGCCTTAAGGACGTCACTGGACATCGCAGAAAGAATAAAGCTTGAACACTGCTCCACGTCAGACCTTGAAGATTTGAGAAGAAAAGAAAATATCGATCTCTCAAATCTTGTCGGAGAAGAAAATTTCATTGTGCCTAAAAAGCAGCTTGTGAAAGTCGTTGACGCAAGAGTGGGCGAGCTTCTTGATATCGTTGAGTCGGAACTTAAGAAAATATCAAAAAACGGGATACTGCCGGCTGGCATAGTCTTAAGCGGCGGAGGTTCTAATCTGCCCGGCTTTGCATTTATGGTCAAAGACAAACTTCGTCTGCCGGTGAAGGTGGCGGAGCCGCTTGGTTTTGACGGCGCGAATAACATAGTCGGAGATCCATCATTTGCCGTTGCTGTCGGTCTGGTTTTGTGGGGAACGGAAAAAGAGCTTGGCGGACAAAGGCAAAAAATATCGCTGGACGGAAGCGGCCTTACCTCAAAAATTGTAGACTGGCTGAAGAACTTTTTGCCTTAATTTCCTACGAGCGTAGCGAGTAGCTGAAATTATGAGCACCCAGCACTTATTTTACTATCGTATTACCTTGCGAAGCGCGATGGGCGAATAGCCCCACTCCGTTCAAGGGCGCAGCGCTTCGTCCATAACAGGATGCACTTATTCAGTGTATGCACTATGTTTGGTGATCGACGGTAAAATAAGTGCTGGGTAAGTACTTGTAGCCAATCGGATTTCGCATAAACGCTTGTCCTCTCGGACAACTACTTAGTTATCCACAGCAAGTCCACCGCAAATTTGCGCAGGATTTTCTTTTATGTTAATACAAATTGAAAGAATTAAAATATTACGCATTAAACATTACGGATTGTTTTAATTCGTAATGCGTAATTCGCAATACGTAATAAGTCGTGGCACAGATCAAACCACCATTTGAAACATTTGCCAGGATCAAAGTTATCGGTTGCGGCGGTTCAGGCGGCAACGCTTTGGCAAGAATGATAGAAGCCCGAATTCATGGGGTGGAATTTATCGCAATAAATACCGACGCTCAAGCGCTTCACGCGACCAATGCGCCGACTAAAATTCATATTGGTAAAAGTTTGACCAGGGGATTAGGCGCAGGAATGAATCCAGAAATAGGCAGGCAAGCGGCAGAAGATACAAAGGAAGAAATTCAAAATGCGCTTAAGGGAGCAGATATGGTTTTTTTGGCGACCGGTTTGGGAGGCGGTACGGGTACCGGCGCCACTCCGGTTGTTGCCGAGATCGCGCGGGAACTTGGAGCTTTGACAGTGGCTGTTGTTACCAAGCCTTTTAATTTTGAAGGCGCTCAAAGAGCAAGAATAGCTGAAGAAGGCTGGCAAAACTTGCGCGACAGAGTCGACGCTCTCATTACGATTCCCAATGACAGACTACTCTCTGTAATAGACAGAAAGACGCCGTTGCTAGAGTCATTCGCCATTGTTGACGATGTTCTGCGTCAAGGCGTTCAAGGTATTTCCGACTTGATAACAATACCGGGCATAATTAATGTTGACTTTGCTGACGTCAAAGCTGTTATGGCGAACTCCGGCTCTGCTCTGATGGGAATAGGGAGAGCAAGTGGCGAGGATAGGGCGATAGAAGCGGCCAAGATGGCTATCAACTCTCCGCTTCTGGAGGTCTCAATAGACGGGGCAAGAGGAGTGCTTTTCAATGTTTCCGGCGGTATGGATATGGCAATGGCCGAGATCAATGAAGCGGCAAGAATTATCACCGAACACATTGATTCCGATGCCAAGGTCATCTTCGGAGCGGTTCTTGACGATAAACTGAAGAAAGGCGAGCTCAAAGTTACGGTTGTGGCAACGGGATTCAATAACGGCCACCCGACCTCGGTCAGGCCAATGGTCAACGGAAGCCCAAGCTTATTTGATAATGCGCCAAAAAAGAGTTTGAATGGTTCCGGCAACGGAATACCCATTCAGCCAGTAAAAGAATTGATTGATTCGTCGGTCAATGACGACGAGTTTGATATACCCGCCTTCATCAGAAGAAAGATGAAGTAAGGGCTTTGTCTAAATTTTTAAATCTTAGATTTAAAAATTTAGTAACAAAACCTTATCCCGCTCTTTAGAACGCCAACTTTTGTTGCTATTTTTATTTAGATAAATTTGTATATATAGTCCCAGCTAAAATAAGTTTTTGCGTGAACTTTGCGCTGGACATTTGGCGTTTAAAGGGCGCGGGTAGTCGCTCGGCCTTACCGTCTTCTCATCACGCTTCCTCATCTTGTCATCGGACTTGGTATGATATGTATGGATTAGTCAATAATCACAGGTAACCCTCACTTGCCTCCCAGCCCCTCTTTTCTTTGAAAAGTGGGGCTGGGCGTTCGACCTATGATTATTGGAGCCCATTCATACCAACCTCATCCTCTTCCTCGACTCGTCAAAGTGATTCGAAGATAATAAGGCCTCGCTCCTGAGCGTTCTGTCCTACTTTCATAAGTTTTCTTGGCTTATTCGCAGTGGCGGTATTTAAACCCTCCGCAGGGCAGGGGATGAGTGAAAAACAAAAGGAGCTTACTCGGTAGTGATTTCCAGAATTAAAAAAGGCGGCTATGCCGCCACTGGAAATTCTACTACCGGGCTTATTGCCTCCTCTCTCTATCGATATTTCTACTTATCCTTTCCCACAACAACCCCTCGGCCACCTCATCGGTTCTTCTCTCCATTCATCGCCATGTTTGCAATCGTAGCTAATGATTTCTGCAAGATTTTTCGCGCCTTCCCGCAGACAGAAGTATAGTTTACTGTCTCCATCCCAAACCCAGAAAACATCAACCGTAAGAGTATCAATATGATAGCGGTAAGCCCTACTCTGGTCAAAAAGAAAACTCATATCATCAGGCTGAATTAATTGGTTGTACGCAATAAACGTATGACGAAAGTCATCAGACCAAGGGGTTGCGTCCAGCCTTACATCAGAGTTTTGGTAACAACCATAACCATTGCCTACGAAAGTGAGCGCCCGCAACGCTTCGCCAGGGCCGTTATTTGTGGTCTCAGCCAGTTTTTTCAAAAGAACTGCCAGTCCGGACATCTGCGTACTCCCTTCTGTACCGTTGCTTTATAATACTATAGTATTTGGTATATGTCAAGGAAAATTTCGGATTATCCACACACCTCGTCTTGATTTCTAAAAAATATTTTTTTAGAATGAAACTAGTAATGAGAATGAGCTTTAAAACTCAAATGCTTACATAACTGATTCCCGCTTTTAAGCGGGTTAAAACTTCTCTTAGGGGACAAAATACTGCCTGAGGGCAGTATTTTGTCCCCTAACATTCGGATTATAATCATATGAAAGAAACTCTCATACAATCCAACTTAGGAATAAACGGTGCCGCCTCGTCTTCGGCGAGCGAGCCTCGCTCTGGTGAGCGGGAAGTCATCGAATCCGGTATTGGAATTAAATGGCCTCGTCTTTTTGGTTCAGGAAATCCGTATGATTCCATCAAGTGGGAAAAAAGAGTGGCCAAAATAACCAAAGGAGACGGCACTACCGTTTTTGAACAGAAAGACGTTGAGGTTCCCTCGTTCTGGACTCAAACCGCTACCGACATAGTTGCTTCAAAATATTTTAGAGGCAAGCCGGATTCCCCGGAGAGAGAATCAAGCGTTAAGCAGATGGTAGACAGGGTTGCCAAGACGATAGGTGAGTGGGGAATGAAGGACGGATACTTTGACACTATCGGCGATTGCGATAATTTCACAAAAGACCTGACATGGCTTCTAGTTAATCAACAGGCCGCGTTCAACAGTCCAGTTTGGTTCAATGTCGGGGTTTATGAACGTCCGCAATGCAGCGCCTGCTTTATTCTTTCCGTTGAAGACAATATGCAGTCAATTCTCGACTGGTTCAGGGATGAGGGCTGGATATTTAAATTCGGTTCGGGTTCAGGAATTAATTTATCCAAATTGAGGTCGTCAAAAGAACCGTTATCGAAAGGTGGCTATTCTTCCGGTCCGGTATCTTTTATGAAGGGCGCTGACGGAGTTGCTAATTCTATTCGTTCAGGCGGAACCACAAGACGCGCTGCCAAAATGGTGGTTCTGAATGTGGATCATCCTGACGTTCGGCACTTCATTTATTCAAAAAAGATAATTGAGGATATGACTAAAGCGCTTGCCCGGGAGGGATTTAAGGATTCGATCGCAGCCGATTTGTTTGACCCATACACCCTGCTTCCGTATCAGAATGCCAACAACTCCGTCAGAGTGTCGGATGCTTTTATGAGAGCAGTTGAGGCGGATGGCTATTGGGATCTAAAGTTCGTCACAACCGGCGAAACTATGGAAACGGTAAAAGCAAAAGATCTGCTTCGTTGGATGGCCGATGCGGCTTGGCATTCAGCGGATCCCGGTATTCAGTACGATACCACCATAAATGAATGGCACACTTGTCCTAATGCGGGAAGAATAAACGCATCTAATCCGTGTAGTGAATATATGCACTTGGACAACAGTGCTTGCAACCTTGCTTCCTTAAACCTGATGAAATTTTTACGAGAAGGAGGAAAATTTGATGCTGATCTATTCAAGAAAGCGGTTGATACAATTATTCTTGCCCAGGATATACTGGTTGATCGGTCTTCTTATCCGACGGACAAAATAGAGACCAATGCTCGGGCTTACAGGGAGCTTGGACTCGGGTATGCCAATTTGGGCGCTTTACTGATGGTTTTGGGTCTGCCTTACGATTCCGATGAGGGGAGGATACTTGCCGGACAGATAACCTCTTTGATGTGCGGGGAAGCTTACAGGATGTCAGCCGTCATCGCAAGCCACAAGGGGCCGTTTGCCGGTTATTACAATGACAGAGAGGGGATGTTAAGCGTTTTATCAAAACACCTTGATTCGGCCGAAGTGTTATTCGGAAATTCGCAACAGCAAAATATGAATGATAAATCTCTTGAAACAGCTGCTCGTCTGGTGTGGCATGAGGCTAAAGAACTGGCTGACGAGTATGGAGTTAAAAACTCGCAGGTCACGGTTTTAGCACCGACCGGAACTATAAGTTTTTTGATGGACTGTGACACGACAGGGATTGAACCAGAACTTGCGCTGGTCAAATACAAGAAACTGGTTGGCGGCGGAACGCTTAAACTGGTCAACAATCAGGTGCCCATCTCGTTAAGACGGCTAGGTTATCTCAACGAAGAAGCGGATGCGATATCCGAATATATATTGGAACGAGAAACGATAGAAGGGGCTCCGAATTTGAAAGAAGAACATCTGCCGATTTTTGACTGTTCATTCAAAGCTCCCAACGGTTCAAGAAGCATAAGTTATATGGGCCACGTCAAAATGATGGCTGCCGCCCAGCCGTTCATATCGGGAGCGATATCAAAGACGATAAATTTGCCCAGCGATGCGACGGTAGAGGATATTGAAGATGTATTTTTCCAGGGCTGGCGTTTGGGACTTAAGGCGCTGGCCGTATATCGTGACGGCTGCAAGTCGATCCAACCGCTTAATACGAGTGATGGAGACAAGAGACAAGAGACAATAGACAAGGAGTTAGTGGAAAAAATAAATGGCTATACCAGAATTAAGCTGCCGGATGAGAGACCATCCATCACTCACAAATTTTCCGTTGGTGGATTCGAGAGCTATCTTACGGTTGGATTTTACCCTGATACGATGCAGCCAGGTGAGACATTCATTACCACAGCGAAAGAAGGCAGTACCATATCTGGTTTATTCGATACGATTGCGACCTTGGTTTCAATGTGTCTTCAGTCAGGCATACCACTCAAGACCCTTGTAAGAAAATTCAAGGATATGAGGTTTGAACCTGCCGGGTTCACCAATAACCCCAATATTCCGACAGCGAAATCGATCATCGACTATGTTTTCAGGTATGTTGGCATGAAATATCTCAACCAGGAAGACAAGGAAGAGATTTTCGGGCCGGATCATGCTCAAGATGGGTCTGTTCGGGAATTGCAAAAAGAGCCAGTGTCTCAAAGCGATAAAATACTAGCCGAACTTGTATCGTCCTCAACGATCAGAACGGAAAAAATACCCGCTTATTCTATCCAAACAGGTGGGGCAAGTAGTCCCAGTGGCCCCGAAGTAGAGATTTCGGATGCCTCCGGCACAAACAAACCGAAATCACACTACGGGGCAAGCAACGGAAAAGCCAAGTCGCTTAATGCCGATGCCCCGCTTTGCCATAACTGCGGAACGATAATGATAAGGGCCGGCTCATGCTACTCTTGTCCTAACTGTTTTACCACAACGGGCGTGTGTAATTAAGTATTTGTCCAAGAGGTATAGCCGATTGGCAACAAATAGTTAACCCCGCCCTATCTGGGGTCAAAGTGCGATACGGCACTTACTAAAGCCGTTAGGCGGCTTCGCCTTTGAAATTTAGTTAATAGAAAGTTATGATTCCAGATAAGGCGGGGTGACGAGTTTTGTAATGGCTCGTCTGCTGCGCAACTTCTCGCCGACAAAATCGTCATGCACAAATCCCAAGTGTTTTTCTGGCTACTAATTAGTTTTTTGTCGGGGATTTTTGTCGCTTCTATTTTTAGCGTCGGCCAGACCTTTATTTATGCGGGCCTTATGGCGGCTGTTGGTTTGGTTGGCATATTTGGATATAACAAGAGTTTTAACGGCAGATTATTGTTGGCCGGATTTTTAAGCATCGCTTTTCTGTTCGGAGTGATAAGATTTAATTCCGTGAATTTCGGTCAAGATAGTCTGGACGTGTTTACCGACTTGAAAGCGGGTAATAAGAGAATTGAAGTTGTTGTTAATGGTTATGTTGATGACGAACCAGCTGATAGCGGCGAAAGACAAGTACTTGTTTTAAAGGCCAAAGAATTAATAGCGGAAGACAAGATCGTGCCACTAAACGACAGAATACTGGTTACCATAAACAACTTTCCAAAGTTCCGTTACGGCAATACGGTTTCGGTAACTGGTTCTCTTGAAAAGCCCGCCAACCTTACTGTCCCGTTAGAAGTAAGACGCCCCTCTGTGGGGTCGTCTGCCGACCACGCCTCTAAGGCAGGTCGGACTTCTAATGGGATTGATTATGCTACATATCTCAAAAAAGAAGGCATAAGAACTACCATGTTCTATCCGAAGATATCAGGTTCGGATAAACACTATGATACTTTGATATATCATAGTGTGGGGTTTTTTGAGGGGGCTAAGATTGGTTTGTATAAAAAAATATTTTGGCTGAAAAATAATTTTGAAAATACCATTAATAAATCAGTATCCGAACCGAACGCGTCTTTTATAAACGGTATTCTGTTGGGTTCAAGGCAAAATATCCCAGACGATCTTAAAGAAGCATTCAACAAGACGGGTACGACTCACATACTCGCCATATCGGGGTACAATATAATGATAATTTCATGGGCCGTTCTGGCGGGGCTGGTGCATTTTTTCAGAAGGCGAACCGCATTCTGGCTGTCAGTTGTGATTATCGTTTTATTCGTGATCTTGACCGGCGCTTCCGCATCGGTGGTGCGGGCGGCCGTAATGGGACTTTTGCTTTTATTTGCCAATGGTTATGGACGGCTTTATAACCCGAAAAATTCTATTATTCTTGCCGGAGCGGCAATGGTCTGGCTGAATCCTTTTTCTCTGGTTTTTGATATCGGATTCCAGCTTTCATTTGCGGCGGTATTGGGGCTTATGTATTTGTATCCTTATCTCGATTCAAAATTGAGTAAAGTTCCGAAGTTCGGCACTTTGAAAGAGATAACCCTGATGACCCTTACGGCACAAATAACTGTGGCGCCGTTGTTAATTTACTATTTCAAAAATATTTCTTTTGTATCTTTGCCGGCCAACATACTCATTCTTCCTTTCATTCCGGCCGCGATGTTTGCGGGATTTATTTCCGGTCTTGCGGGGATGGTATTTTTGCCCTTAGGCCAATTATTCGGATATACCGCTTGGGCCATCACAACCTATCAGATTTGGGTTGTGAACCTTTTCTCTTGAAATTCGGAGACCTTTTTTATATTGTATTCCTGTCGGCTACATAAAAATAACCAACAAATCTATGACAAAAAATCCGTTTGAAATCAGCGAAGATAAGCCGGGCAAGGGTCATGATCATTTTTATGATAAAAGGAAAAAAGAAGACAGGATCTCCGGCTTAAGATACGCGATTGAGCAAGTCGAAGATAGGATAAAGAACGATCCGAACAGGCCCCCGGGAGTTTTTGAAGAACAACTCGAAAGTTTAAGAGCACAGCTTGAGGAAGCCATTAAGAACAGATAAGAACCGGAATACATACTACAAAAAGGTTTTTTGAAGATCTATTTCTTCAGAGCTAAACATAGAGTCGGATTGAACAAAAAAGTGCGCCATTGCGCACTAGCACTAATTTATAAAAAATCTTAAGGAAGAATTCTCACCTTCAAACCATCGACTGTATTAAGCTCCAATCTTATTCCTACAACATTACCACTGGCATTCTCAACAAGGCTTGATCGAACATCGTTTTCAGGCACATCCTTACCATTGTCTTCAAACGGTCCAACGCTTACAAACCACTGTCCGTCCACCTTGAGAGCGGTTCGGGCTACCCCGCCTCCGGTATACATCAAAAGAACATCCTCGTTATCTATGTTTCTGCTGGGAAATGATACGGAAGCAACAACTGCAACCAATCTCTGACGGGAATTAAAATAACTTCTAAACAATATTACCCCACCATACGAAGAACTGTCGCGTCTATCCAAGGAGCGATCATGCTCCCATCCCAAGGATTGATTCCAAATGTCAGGAATTGTCTCTGAATTTCTGACATAATCAGCCGGCGATTGAGCCAATAAAACGGCAGGAAACAGCAAAATGACCACAAGAAGGGCAAGTGACAATCTCTTCATTTAGATCCCCGCGTATTTTAAAAAACAGACTAGGTAAATCGTATCAATACGAATTAAAAGCGTCAACTTGCCTTTTGAATTCGATATTCCGTACAATTCGACAGGGGGGAGGGATTATTCGGATATTTTTGCGATCTGATTGACTATTTCCTATGCTTATAATAACATCCAGCCAGATTATCAGATTAGGTGGAGATCTAAGATGAGAGTCAGAAACCTTGTCGGGCTAGTTGCTATTGTTGCCTTAACAATCGGTTGTGCGCAAGCGCCGCCAACTGAAGTTAACCATAATTTTCGTTTTAAAGTCATAAGCGATTCTTCTCAAGTTCATTTTTCATATACTGATTGTGAACAGAGACCTGAGTTTACCTGTATCGGACTAAATCCAGCGATTACAAGCGATAAAGAAACTATAGAATCGACGGTTGTAGAACTTCGAAAGTGGTTTGCAAAAAGAAACCGCGGTATCGCAGATTGGTATGTATTTAGAACCATTGATAATCCCGAAGGGATTCGTGGGATTGTCGTTGAAACATTTCAATTGACCAGTAATAAGTAAATTATCCGACCGAGCTTAGCTCGGTTTTCTTTTTGTCCAAATCTATGCTAATATCATGCCAGTTCATCGCAAGGAGCGACTTATGAAAGCATATATCGTAGAGCCAGTTAAGCCAGGAATATCGTGGGAATTATTTTCAGAATCTAATTCTCAAAAGGTGTTTGAAATTGCTCGTTTAATTACCGAGAAATATCCAGAAGTAACCATCGCCGGATACCATAAATATCCTGGCACAGAAATTATTAATACCCTCGTAATTCATGTACCCGATACTTTGACAAGAGAAGCTATTGAAGAAGAGTTTTCTTGCGGATTGTTGCCTGTGGCTTATGAGCCAAAGTCGAGCTAGTCTCGGCTTTTTTGTTTCTCCAATTCGTGTTATTAAATCTCCATACGGAAACCACCTCTAGTCCGCCCATAATCCAACGGGGTGGGGGAGGAGGAATCAGTAAATTTGACATGTGGATATTGCCTATGCTATACTGGTAGCAAGGTGACGAGCCTGCTACGAACGAGATTGTTCGTGACTCCGAAGAGCTCCCAATTTGGGGGCTTTTCTCTTTTTAATAATACTGATAATATCTATTTCGTGGATCAAGGGCCGAGTCCGAGCGATTCTCGGGAGCAGGCTCGTCATCTTGCTCTAGGGGTTTGACTCCCCCTCGGTCCACGCTCAAGAATCTGCCGAAGGGCAGATTTTTGATTTATAACCCAACGGGGTGGGGGAGGCAGAGAGATTATTCTTATATTTTTGGCGAGGCTTGACTAAATTTTGAATTTTATGTATATTTATCATATCAAATTCTTTCCAGGGAGAACTTATGGGTACGTGGATGTGGTGGGACGTAGATGACCTTAAAAAATGTGTAAGTACTCTGCCATTAGATGAAACCGTAAAAAAGCACCTTAAAAATATAGCTTATAAGTTATCAGATCAGGAATGTGTGTGGTTGCGCAAAAAATTACAATTAGAATTGCAATATCGTTCACCAAGTGATTTTAGAAGATATGTTAATAACCATATTCTTCCTCGCTATGGAATTATCGTAAGAGTTCCATCCGATTCCTTAGAGGTACGCTTGGGGAGGGCGATTGGCGTTTTTCTTCGCGAATTTTTTAGAAAGTAGTATTTATGCTACTTTTTTTGTATCTAAAATTGTGCTAAATAATCTAAACGAAAAAGCTTGGCATCATACATCTTGTTGCCTTACTCTGTTTAATTGTATTTGCTTATTCAACACATACTACTGCGCAAGAGAAAGATGGTCTTTTGAGGGTCCATTTCTTCGACATTGGCCAAGGGGATGCGATATTTATAGACTAACCACAAATGATAGACCGTTTTATTTTATATTCAAGATTAGTTACCTCCGCATCTTGACAAGATAGATAATTAAGATTAACATATAAGCACAATAAAAAGGGAGGTAGGGACATGGTGGTTCTTTCCGAAAAAGAAGTTTGGGTAGGATGCGTTATTCGATGCTATGGTTGCAAGACTCTATTTGTTCTTGAGTCTGGCGATGATGTCAAGTTTGTTTCTCCTAATGTGACGAATAGACTTGCGACAGAGTATTTTGTTGTAAATTGTCCCAAGTGCGGTCGCAAGAGGGCCTTTTTCCCAAAACCAGAGAAAGAAACAGCGGCAGCCTAGCTACCCGAAGGAGTATATAACCTACTCCTTTTATTTTTCTTAAAATTTGTGCTAAAAGAACTTAATGCGAAAATTATCTCTGTTATATGTGGTTGTTCTGTTATGTTTGTCAGTTTTCGCTTTTTCGACAAATTCTATCGCTAGCCAAAAAGACGGCCTTTTAAAGATATATTTCTTCGACATCGGCCAAGGGGACGCTATTTTTATCGAAACACCGAATGGGAATCAGGTTTTGATTGACGGCGGGCCGGATAATGCGGTGTTGCAAAAACTTGGAAAAACAATGCCGTTTTACGACAAAGACATTGATCTTGTTGTTTTAACACATTCTGATGCCGATCACATCACCGGGTTGATAGAAGTTCTGGACAGATATGAAATTGAGAACATTGTTTATTCAGATATAATTCGCAACTCTGCTTTATACAATGCTTGGCGGGAAGCGGTTGTTGAAGAAGGGGCTGATATTATTGATCCTGTGTTCGGCGGGGTTATTGATTTGGGAAACGGCGTGACATTGACCATATTTCATCCCGCCGAGTCGTTGGTTGGCAAGGCCTTGGAAAAAACAAATAACGACTCTGTGGTCATGATGCTAAAATACGGCGAAACGGAAATTTTACTGACTGGTGATATTGAAGCTAAAGCAGAAAGAGCAATCATATTAAGCGACGCAAATCTGGATGCTGACATTGTGAAAATAGCGCACCACGGCTCAAAGACATCCACCATGGACGAGTTTTTGTATGAGGTGTCGCCGCAGGTTGCGATAATACAGGTCGGAGCCAAGAACAGGTATGGCCATCCGACTAAGGAAGTTTTAAGCCGTCTTGAAAATGTTGGAATAAAATATTATCGTAATGATTTAGACAGCGATGTTAAGGTTGTCAGCGATGGTCAAAATTATCAAATAATTACCGCTAACTAAAATGGCAAATTCATTTCAAAAAACATTAGTAATTTTAAAACCCGACTCTATTCATCGAGGGATAGTGGGGGAAATATTGGACAGGTTTGAGCAGAAAGGCATCAAAATAGTCGGCGCTAAAATGATCAAGATGACTGACCTGCTTTTGGATAAGCACTATGCCCAGCATAAAGGCAAGCATTTTTTGCCGCGCCTCAAGAAGTTTATGAAGTCGCTACCAGTTGTGCTTGTTGTGCTTGAGGGTTTAGACGTGGTGCGTGTGGTGAGAAATATGTGCGGGCCGACTGATGGCAAGAATGCGCCACCCGGTACAATAAGGGGGGATTATGGGATGTCAATTTCAGCCAATATCATCCATTCATCCGAGGATCTCAAGGCGGCAAAAAGAGAAATAGGGATATTTTTCAATAAAAACGAGATTTTCAGCTATTTACGTCCCGATATCCACTTTTATTACGATGACGGCGAGATATAATAGAGGTAGGCCTTTCTCTTATTTCCAAGCTTTAGGACAAATTATTTTGTTCGGGATTCCTATATGATAACAACCCCGTGGGGTTGTTCTGCGGAAACCCACTTTGCAAAATGCTGAAGACTTTGAGATAAAGGGAGGGCTTCAAATAAAATACAGGCACAATGTGCCTGTATTTTATTGTTTCTCTCAAGAATACTCCAGAATACTCCGCCCGTTAGGGCGGAGATGAATTGAGCTAGAAACAATAACCCCGCACCAAACCCGCCCCCTTTCTTAATGGCGGTCAGCGGATAAGTTTGGTGCGGGGTATAGTTTAACAGATACCCCGACCGTAAGGTCGGGGTAGTTCATTTTAGTCGTAATTACTAAACGCCGTATTTTGGAAAAATTCGCGCCGACAATTGCGATAACAAATACAAGTAAATAATGGTTGAAAGAATTTGTTTTCGCAAAGATTTATTTTTTAAGATTTTATGAAAATAAAAGCGCTTTGCGGGTTGATTCGTTCATCACGAATTTCGCAAGGCGCTGGTAGAGATTATCTCTGCCCTAGACTGGTCTCTTTGCCACCTCATATCGCTCGAGGTAATCGTTGTAGGTGGAAAGCGGCATACCCGCTTCTACGCTTGATAGATCCGGTACAAGCGGGAGGTTTTTGGCCGCTTCGAGTCCGTGATGTAGAAAGAACCTTTGGAGTACCCGGTCGTGGGCGAATGAGGTTCTCGTGTTCGTTTGGACGATCTCGGTAAGCGAAGTAACGAGAGTGATAGATTCATTCGAAAGATTCTTAAACTTACGCTGAAGTCGGAGTAGGCTCTCCCATACATCTTCCTGAAGCGGAGCTACCCAGTAGGATATAAGGCTAGTAAATCCATCGCGCTTGTTCGTCGGATCAGCCGCGTCAAGCGCAGTTTTTGGCACGGTATTCAAGAAGTCCCCAAACGGAGTGGCGGACATGACGATAGCCCTTTTTAGGTTGTCAAGATCTTCCTCATCTACAGACAGTACTTTCGCGACCGGCTGAGGAACGGGCGCGAACTGTTCTGTGTCCGCGTGTCCAAGAAGATTCAACTCGACGGAATCACGACATGGTCTGTCGAAAGAAAGCTCCTCGTCAAGTTCCCGCTTGAAGGTGTCGAATGTATTTTTATCATTTCTGGCACCTTCGCCGATCCAGTTTCCGCCGATGAAGCACAGCTGACGGCGAACGAGCTTAATCGGATGGCCATCATCTTTAACCTCAATGAATATCTCGTTCGGATTGACTGCGCGGAAAATAATACCCACAGATGCGATTCCCGTAACCGATGTCTTAGCCAACCTACGCCTCCTTAAGTGCTTTTCCCGATTACGCCTATCAGTATTAGCATAGTTAGTAATAGAAGTCAAGGGCTCGTAATGTATCAGCTCAAAATAAGTTCGAGGAAAGTTTAGAATTCCCGACTAAATAAAATACAGGCACAATGTGCCTGTATTTTATTTAGTCGGGCTGCCGGGAGTTGGACCCGGGTTACATGACCCCCAGCCATGTGTAATACCGTTATACCACAGCCCGCCTTCGGTCGTCATAGCGACCCTCGGTATTTTATTTGGTTTTGTGGAGCGTTTTGATACAGTCGGTGCAGATCTTTACCCTCCGCCAGCCGGCGGATGTCTTATTGTCCGGGATCTTAGCCCATTGGAGGTTTGGGTGTCTCTTTGAGCGAGATGTGGGATTATAATGACCTCGCAAGAGCTTGCGAGTAGTTACCATAATCGGTTTTTTGCCGCATTGCGGACACTTGGTTGCCATAAATGATTGCAGTTTACACCATAAACTAAAATTGATATTCTTTCAAGTATTATATGGATCCCGAACGAAGTAGCCCTAACGGGTGAAACGAACGGGGGTATCAAATTATATAACAACAGTAGTACTGCGCGCATAAGTGGTAGTTATTAATTGCGAAGCAGCTACTTCGTACGGGATGGAGTCAATACTGATTACTGTTTTTTGGATAGTGGCGCTTTTGTATTCTGTAGTAATACACGAAGTAAGCCACGGGGCGGTGGCTTATTCTTTGGGCGATCCTACGGCCAAGAATCTCGGCCGGCTTACCTTGAATCCTCTCAAACATCTGGATATGTTCGGTTCCGTTATGCTCCCCCTCATTTCTTTTTTTCTCGGCGGGTTCATATTTGGATATGCCAAACCGGTTCCGTATAACCCATTGAATCTGAGTGACCGAAAATACGGTCCGGCAAAAGTTGCCATAGCCGGACCGGCGTCAAATATTTTTTTGGCGGTTCTGTTTGGTATTACTTTGAGATTTCTTCCGGATATATTTTCCTCGTCTCTTGTCCCGGAATTGCTGGGCATTGTCGTTATGTTGAACCTGTTTCTGGCGGTGTTCAACCTTTTCCCCATACCGCCGCTGGACGGCCACTGGCTTTTGCTCACTTTTCTGCCGGCCCGATTTACAGAAGTAAGGACGTTCTTATATAAATACGGCTTATTGCTTCTTTTTGTATTTTTATTCTTTATTTTTCCGTTGTTGATGCCTCTTCTAAGGGGATTGTTCCGACTGCTTACCGGTATCGGGTTCTAGAGTAGTTGTAGAATTTTTAGGAATTGGTATAATACCATTATGCCGACACTAACCATTCAAAAATCAAATTCCAGAACGATGAAAGTAGAAATTAATCTTGACCAGTGGGAACGACTGGCTGATATTTTCGGTTTTTATAAACCAGGGTTTACTAAAACGCTCAAAAAATCCTTAAAAGAATCAAAGAGCGGAAAAGTTCGCAAAATCGGATCTCTTCGTGAGTTAGAAACAGGGCGATAATACTGGCTCGTTTTCATGCTCGAGATTTTTGTAACTAAAACTTTTCAAGAGCTTTACCGGGAACTGCCAAAAACAATTCGTCGGAAAGCTGACTCCAAGACCCAAATCTTTCGTCAAAATCCTTTCCACCCCTCTCTTCAGACGAAGAAGTTAGAGCCACATCATAAAGAGATATGGAGTTTTTGGGTTGATAAAGATCATAGGATCAAATTTCGTTTTATCTCATCAAATGAAGTTCACCTTCTTTATATCGGCAACCGAAAGGATATTTATCGAAGGTAACTAAAAATTTGAAATGCCGTGGGGCGTGAAGGCTATGGAAAATCATAAATTATTTAGAATAAATCAAAATGCGATTATCCAAAACAATTTTGGAGAAATTCTAATTTTGCAAAAAGATGGTAAGTGGATGTTGCCAGGAGGCCGATTGGAGGAGGAGGGTTGGTTGCAAGGATTGAAGCGTGAAGTTAAAGAAGAAACAGGGATAGAGAATTTTGGAGTAAAAGAAATTCTCTATGTGGATACAAGCGATAGCGGGGAGACATATATTGTTACTTTTCTATGCCGAGCCGAATATAGGACGAATATTACTTTAAGTCACGAACATCAAGAATATGCTTGGCTGAAATTGGAAGAAATTGATAAATACGAATTTTGGCATGAAAAGATTAAGAATAGATTGGAAATTCTTCTACGGGATAGGAAATAAAAACCAAAAACGCAAAGTGGGTGGCCTCATGTAAAACTTTTGACAAGGTAACTTTTTATTGTTTCAATGTATTCAAGAGTTCATTAAGTTTTGGAGAAAAATGATGGTCTGGAGAATGACGGTCGGGGGTTTGGGTACGATAACCCTGGTTTTTATCGGTCTTGCGGTTTTTTCGGTACCACACTAACTCTGTCAGGCCTACTTTTAGCTTCTCTTATTTACATAGTGGCAAGATCGTTTGTGGGTTATGCGGATTGGGATAGCTTTGAAGGGTTTCTAAAATCTGGTATGGCAACACTACTTCTTTTGACCATCGTCTATATATGGGGAGTAGCTATTTATCGGGACCGAAGCGCGATAGACCCTATCATTAATAACATTCTTGGCATATTCATTAAATAAGCGCCAAATTGACAGACGAGTAAAAAATTTGCTACACTATACAAGACCTTAGGGGTCTTATTTTTATGTCGTTTATCCAAAAAGATCTCACTTACGAATCTGATTGGCTATAAACTCTTCACCGACAAAATCGTTATGCCGACATTTAGACAATTAATGAAAAACCCGCGCAAGAAATCCAGAGCGAAAACCAAATCGCCAGCTTTAGCTCGCGGATTTAATGTTTTAAAGAACAAGCCGGCATCTTATCCGGCTCCTTTCAAAAGAGGCGTTGCGATAAGAGTTGGAACAATGACACCCAAAAAACCAAACTCGGCCCTAAGAAAGTTTGCCCGCGTCCGACTTACCAACGGCATGGAAGTAACTGCTTATATACCTGGTATCGGACACAATCTTCAAGAACACTCCGTAGTTGTTATCAGAGGGGGGAGAGTTAAAGATTTGCCGGGAGTCAGATATCACGTAGTCAGAGGAGTGCTTGATTCCGGGGGAGTCGAAGGAAGAAAGCAACAGAGAAGCAAATATGGCGCAAAGCGTCCTAAGTAAAATCTAAAATTGAAAAATGAAAAACGACAAGGAAAAACTAAAAACCGCAGCAATTCTATCAGTTTTAACTTTTTAGTTGTTGTTTTTAGATTTTCATTTTTACTTTTTAATTTTTACCAATGAGACGACTAATAAAAAAACGAGCAGTTATTGATCCGGATGTCAGATATTCGAATGTTTTGGTTGCCAAATTTATAAACAAGATAATGGAAGCGGGAAAGAAATCAGTTGCCAGAAAGATAGTTTACTCGGCTCTTGAGCTTGCAGAAAAACAAACCAAAAAACCGGCGATTGAGGTGTTTGAGAAAGCAATGGAAAACGTTTCTCCAACCGTTGAGCTTAGATCAAGGAGAATGGGCGGAGCTAATTATCAAGTTCCAGTCGAAGTCAGGCCGGAAAGGCGGACGGCGCTTGCCATCCGGTGGATAGTCGAATCAGCGAGAGCTCAAAAAGGCAAACCGATGGCCGCCAGGCTTGCTGAGGAGTTTGTAAACGCCTTCAATAATGCCGGAGGTGCGATAAAGAAGAAGCAAGATGTTCACAGAATGGCTGAGGCTAATAAAGCCTTCGCTCACTTCTCGTGGTGATAAAAATCTCTGCGCGAGCCGAGCCCAATGTTATTTAAGGGCTTGCGGCTTGCCTAGTGGTTGACCAATTTATTCGTTAAAAGGTTCCGTTTCAGTCTCACTATACTACAACAGTATGGCTCGTCCGATACTCACCTTTTGCCTTGAACTTGGTCAACGCAGAGATTTTTATGCGGTCTTCTTTGAGACCACGTGAGGCGAGCTCACTTATATAACAATGGCAGATTATCCGATTCAAAAAATAAGAAATTTTGGAGTCATAGCTCACATCGATGCCGGAAAAACGACAACCTCCGAGAGGATTCTTTTTTATACCGGAATTTCTCACAAGATAGGCGAGGTTCATGAAGGGGATACTATTATGGATTGGATGGAACAGGAAAGAGAGCGCGGTATTACTATTACCGCCGCCGCAACAACTGCTTACTGGAGCCCTACCGACGCTAAAGATAATCCGCCAGCTGGCGGAGCCGAAAAAGTAAAACTTAATATAATTGATACTCCGGGTCACATTGACTTTACTATTGAAGTAAAACGCTCTTTGCGCGTGCTTGATGGGGCAGTTGTCGTTTTTGATGGCGTTGCCGGCGTTGAGCCTCAGTCGGAGACAAACTGGCGATATGCCGATGATTATAAAGTGCCCAGAATTTGTTTCATAAATAAGCTTGACCGCTTGGGTGCCTCTTTTGATCGTTCTTTTCAGTCAATTCTCGGACGACTTTCGCCTTATGCAGTTAAATTACAGATACCGGACGGTCATGAAGACCAATTCAAGGGTGTTGTTGATCTTTTGACCATGGAATATGTGACTTTTGAGGGTGCCAAGGGGGAGAAAGTTGTTAAGGGGCCGATACCGGAGAATCTAAAAGCTGAGGCCGAAAAAGAAAGAGCAAGTACTATTGAAAAAATAGTTGAACAAGACGATCAGGCGATGGCGGATTATCTTGAAGGCAAAGAGATCGGCGTTGACAAGCTCAGGGACATTTTAAGAAAAGCAACCATAGAAAATAAAATCTTCCCTGTTTTTTGCGGCTCCGCTTTAAAAAACAAGGGCGTTCAACTTATTTTGGATGCCGTAGCATATTATCTTCCGTCGCCTTTAGATATTCCGCCCGCCATCGGAGTTTATAAAAAGACAGGCGAGAGTAAGCCGGTTCCGGCGGACGAAAACGCTCCTTTTGCCGCTTTGGCGTTCAAAACCGCGACTGATCCGTTTGTCGGCTCGCTCACTTTTTTCAGGGTTTATTCGGGCAAGATCGCTTCCGGTTCTTATGTTTTGAATACTAGGAGCGGCCAGCAGGAACGGATAAGCCGCATTGTTCGGCTTCACGCTAACCAAAGAGAAGAAGTCAAAGAAATATATGCGGGCAATATCGCCGCGACTGTCGGCTTGAAGGATACAAAAACCGGGGACACCTTATGCGATCCGGCTAATCCAGTTATTTTAGAAGGCATAGAAGTTCCGGAGCCCGTTATTTCCTTGAGAGTTGAGCCTAAAACCAAGGCTGATCAGGAGAAAATGGGTATCGCTTTAAGGAAACTATCCGATGAAGATCCGACTTTTAGAATTAAGACTAATGAAGAAACAGCAGAGATGATTATATCTGGAATGGGAGAGCTTCACTTGGAAATTATTGTTGACAGAATGAGAAGAGAATTTGGGGTTGGCGTAAACGTCGGCCGTCCTCAAGTTGCTTACAAAGAAACCATCACTGGTACGGCTGAAGCGGAAGGAAAGTATATACGCCAGTCAGGAGGCCGCGGCCAGTATGGCCATGTCTGGATTAGAGTCGAACCGCTTGAACGCAGCGCCGGCTTTGAATTTGTTAATGCCATCAGGGGGGGCGTGATTCCCGAAGAATTTATTAACCCTTCCGAGAAGGGTGTACGGGAGGCTTTGGACAAAGGAGTTGTTGCCGGTTTTCCGATAGTTGACGTCAAAGCCACCCTTTATGACGGTTCTTACCATGAAGTCGATTCTTCGGAAATCGCCTTCAAAATAGCCGCGTCAACTGCGATGCAAGAAGCCGCAAGAAGAGCAAAACCGATACTGCTCGAACCGATAATGAAGGTGGAAATAATAATGCCCGATAATTTTATGGGAGAAGTTACCGGCGATTTAGCTTCAAGGCGCGGTCAGATATTGAGTATAAACGACAGGAGCCCTTTGAATCTCAAGGTTGTCGATTCACGCGTACCGCTGTCGGAAATGTTTGGTTATGCCACGTCCTTGAGATCCTTGACCGAGGGCAGAGGAACTTTTAGTATGGAGTTTGACCGCTATGAGTCTGTACCGAATAATATTGCGGAGTTGATTAAAGAGGGGAAGAAATAGGAGCTTAATCTTTTTCCTTATCATTTTTGCAACCGGTGCTCCGAGATAGACAAACAATAGCTTTAAAACCTCCGGAAGGCCTTCCGGAATTCCTTTATCCCTGTAAACTAAATAATAAAACCTCATTAAAAAAATGAGGTTTTATTATTTAGTTTACAGGATTCAGTCAGTTCCGGTTTTCCTGTCGGTTTAAGGTAAAGCTTTGTTTGTCCCTGTCCCTCCGCACCGGTTTCAAAAATGACAAGGAAAATGCTTGTGGGGGATTAATTTTGGTGAGCTGATACATAACGCACAGTCGTATTTGACAAAATTGGATAGTTTGATAGAATAGGCAAAGTTCATTTAAGGTACTGGGGGTCTGTCGTGTTTAAGAAGTTTGCAATATGCTTATGCCTCCTCTGTCTAGTTGGCCTGTTCGCAACAAAATTTAAAGATAGATATGGAAATACATTGTGGACGTTAGTTAGCGGAACTAATGTAGAACCGCCTGATCTTGTTTACTATGGGCGCGTTGATAGAGTTAGGGAACTAGACTTTAAAAATCTTTTGGGATCAAGCATGAAGGTAATTGTGGGAATTCGTTATGATAATGGTGGTTATCAAGTCATTTCTTGTTATGATGGAATGCATGGCAATTTAGAGGTATGTTTTGGGTTAAAGGAAGGTGATCGTATTCTGGTTAGATATAAATATGATGGAGAGATAAGTATACAACGTATAAATTAATTACCCGTATATAAATCGAATCCGACCAGAAATGGCCGGATTTTAATTTACGAGTTGCATTTTTTTGAATATTTTAATAATATTTAATGCAGTTTATAACGCCGCTGGCTTGACCCAAACTTAATTTAACATTTACCAATTTCCATTCATTTAACCATTGTTTCAATGAATCATTGAATAAATAAGTGGCAAATGAAAATGATAACTGGAAAATAATGCTTAAGCGGCCAGCAAGTTAGAAATGGATACACAAGAACTGAAAAAACTACTGAAGGGTTCAACCGCAGTTTTAATATTGGAAAACGGAGAGCCGTCATTCGTAATACTTGGCTACGACGCATACAGGGGTCTTCTGTCCGACCAGGAAAAAGAAGTGAAGATTAATCACTCTGCTGAAGTTGAATCCGGACGTGTTGAGCAGCCAAAACAAGTCGCTGATGGGAGAGTCTCAGTGGCAAACCGATTTCAGCACAGGATCGGCGAGAAAGAGGCCGAGATGTTAGAAAAGATAAATAAACAGATACTCGCTCTAAAAGATGAGGTAGAGAAGGAGGAGAAATCCACAGTTGTTGACGAATGACAGTTATTCGTATAAAATAGATTCTACATAATTATTAAGTACTTTTCTGTGAATTCGGTGAAAGGGACAGATGACGGACCCGCCTACGCCCTTAAGGGCTTCGGCGAGGTGCTGATAATTGTACCTATTCGCTGCGTTCATAGACAATTATCGCATGGCGGGAAAATTCGAAAGGTTAAAGCCGCATATGAATGTCGGCACAATAGGTCACGTCGATCATGGTAAAACCACTTTAACAGCGGCTATTTTGCATACAGCCAATTTGCTCTCTGATGAGGGATACAGCGCTAGGGTTGAAGCAGTCGATCAAATCGACAACGCTCCAGAAGAAAGAGCAAGAGGTATTACTATCGCTCTGCACCACTCCGAGTACGAGACGCCAAAAAGGCACTATGCTCACGTTGATGCCCCTGGTCACCAGGACTACATCAAGAATATGATCACCGGTGCCGCGCAGATGGATGGAGCCGTGTTGGTTGTCGCCGCTACCGACGGTCCGATGCCTCAGACAAGAGAGCACATTCTTTTGGCAAGACAAGTAGGCCTGCCCTCCTTAATAGTGTTTTTGAATAAAGTTGACCAGGTAGATGATCCGGAAATGCTGGACTTGGTAGAAGCTGAGATAAGGGAACTTTTGAGTAAATATCAGTACGACGGAGAAAAAACACCCGTTATACGGGGTTCAGGACTAAAAGCTCTTGAGGCGAAAACAAAAGATGACCCGGCGGTAAAATCGGTGAAGGAATTGCTCGATGCCCTCGATACTTATTTTGCCGACCCGGTTCGCGAGACCGACAAGCCATTCCTTATGCCCATTGAGGACATCTTTTCCATTGAAGGCAGGGGGACAGTTGTTACCGGAAGAATTGAAAGAGGCAAAGTCAAGATTAACGAAGAAGTCGAAATAGTGGGCATTAAACCAACATCAAAGACAGTTGTTACTGGCATAGAGATGTTTAACAAACAGCTTGATGAGGGTATGGCCGGGGATAATGCCGGAATTCTATTGCGAGGCACCAAGAAGGAAGATATCGAGCGGGGGCAGGTTCTTGCCAAACCCGGCTCTATCACCCCTCACACCGAATTTGAAGCCGAAATTTACGTCTTAACCAAAGAAGAAGGCGGTAGACACACTCCGTTTTTCAAAGGCTATAAACCTCAGTTCTATTTCCGAACCACAGACGTTACTGGAGAGGTAATGCTACCGGAGGGCACGGAAATGGTAATGCCCGGCGACACTATTAATTTGAAAGTTAAACTTATTGCCCCAATTGCTATGGAAGAAAAACAGAGATTCGCTATCCGAGAAGGCGGAAAGACTGTTGGTGCAGGAGTGGTAACCAAGGTTATTGTATAAGATCAAAGCCCCGTACCCCATGGTACAGGGCTTTGTGTGTTCTTTAATCAAATGGCAAAAAAAACATCAGAAAATAGCCAAAAAATAAGGATAAAACTGAAAGCTTACGACAATAAGATAATTGACAAGTCTGCTCAGCAGATCGTTGATACTATTGAGAGATATGGAGGCAAGCCGGTTGGTCCGGTACCGTTGCCAACGGAAATTCACAAGTACACGGTAAATAGATCTACTTTTATAGATAAGGCCTCTCGTGAGCAATTCGAAATGCGAACCCACAAAAGGATAATTGACATAACATCGCCGACGCCGAAGATAATTGATGCTCTGATGAATCTGAATCTGCCGTCAGGCGTAGATATAGAGGTCAAAATGTGATTTTTCAAGTTTGCTTGAAAAATCACCCTGAGCGAAGCCAAGTTCGACTTGGCGAAGTCGAAGGGTAAAATAAAATAAAAATTATGTCGGAACAATTACCAAAAACTGAACACGGACAATTACCAAAAATTGAACACGGACAATTACCAAAAATTGAACACGGACAAGAACCCAAAATAGAAAAAAGTAGAAGTGAAATAGCACAAGAAGCGATGCAAAAGTTAGCCGATCTGGTTTCGTGGATAGATGTTCTGAAAAATAATCCGGAGGATTCTAAAAATCAAGAAACGGTAGATAATTTAATCAGACAAATTGAACGAAATCTGCAGGAATTAAAAAAATAAATTATTCCCTTCCCCCCAGCCCCGCTTTTTAAGCAAAAGAGGGGCTGGGAGATAAGGTAGTAATATGATGATAGCGTTTATCCGGTTTAATCGTCGAGTCAAACTCGATGAGCCGGTTTTCTAAAAACGCACCATCCGCATTATTGCCTTAATCCAACAAGGGTGGTTTTAACTCCAAATAAAACCGAGAGATAGTTATAAAACAAAAAAGTTTTAGCGCAGGTTAGATCCAGCTAGAACTGGATTTTTTGTTTGAAAAAGATTCTTGATGTTTAAGTCCGAAGCGCAAGCTTAAGGCGAACGTTCGCCTGCCTGCCGGTAGGCAGGGAGGCGGGTAGCCGAGATAGAACAAAAAATTCAGCAGAATTTTTATGTGGTGAGCCGTAGCTTATGCTTCGGGCTTAACAAAAACATGAAGTTTATTTTAGGTAAAAAACTAGGAATGTCGCAGATATTCAAAGAGGACGGGACCGTAATACCAGTTACGGTTATTGAAGCGGAGCCGAATATGATCACACAGATTAAGACAAAAGAAAAGGACGGGTATGAAGCGGTTCAGGTTGGTGTGGGTTTAAAGAAGAAAACCAATAAACCCAAATTTTCAAAAGAATTTAATTTAGAAAACAAGGGGACAAAAGCAAGGGGAAAAGCGTCAACGACTCTCGGGGACCTACAATTAGCTGTTGGCCAAAAAATTGATTTATCAATATTTTCCGAAGGTGATGTTGTAAAAATCAGCGGATTATCGAAAGGAAAGGGTTTTCAGGGCGTAGTTAAAAGACACGGTTTTTCCGGAATGCCTTTTAGTCACGGCCATCATCATGTATTGAGGCATGGCGGTTCCATCGGCCAAAGATTTCCTCAGCACACACTAAAAGGCATGAGAATGGCAGGGCGCATGGGCGGCGTCAGAGCAACTACGCGAGGATTGAAGGTTGTCAAAGTTGATGCGGAGAATAATTTAATTGCGGTTAAGGGTGCAGTGCCGGGGCATAAGGGAGGATTAGTTATTGTACAGACACAGTCCCGTTAGAAGTCGCCCTAACGGGTTAAACGAATGAAATATAAAATAAACAACAATAGTCGTTCTGCGCGCATAACTGGTCGTTAATAACTGCGTAGCAGCGACTTCTAACGGGATGGAATATCCATTGTATAATCAAAAGGCGGATATTATTGGAAATGTAGAGTTGCCAGACTCCGTTTTCGGCGTTGAAAGCAATAATGACCTGCTCCATCAGGTTGTCTCGTCATTGATGGCCAACAAGAGGCAGGTTATAGCTCATGCCAAAACAAGATCGGAGGTTCGCGGCGGCGGCAAGAAGCCTTGGCGGCAAAAGGGCACGGGTAAAGCGAGACACGGATCCATCCGGTCACCCATATGGAAAGGTGGAGGAGTGACATTTGGTCCGACGAAAGAAGTGAATTTTAAGAAAAAGATCGGCAAAAAGATGGCGCGCAAAGCATTGGCCGTGGCGTTAAGCGAGAAGGCAAGGAACGGCAGTATCATCGTGATTGACGGCATTAATTTGAGCCTTCCCAAGACAAAAGAAGCGGCAGGCATTTTAAAATTATTCAGAGAGAAGCTTGATAAGACGGGGAGCATTCTTATCGTGACTTCCTTGGCGGATAAGAATTTGCATAGAGCGGCAAAGAACATACAGAAAGTGGGAGTAACTGAAGCAAGGAATCTTAATCCACTTGAAACGCTTTCGTATAAGAATTTAATCCTGCTGAAAGATGCGGTAGGTATGGTGGGTAATTTGAATAAATCCCGTTAGAAATAACCCTAGCGGGAATAAATTATGAATATTAATGAAATAAAAATTATTAGTGTATGGCACCGTCCAGTGGTGGTTGGCGCTTTGCATTATTTCTAACGGGATGAAACTTTTTAGCAAAGACAAAAAGGGAAAAAAGCCGCCAAAAGCGAGCTTCGCCAAAGGCGGGAAAACAGAAACACCGGAAGAGTTTCGGAATGTTGAAGCCGCAGAACAGACAGAAGCTGCTGTTCCTAAAGTACTGCCCAAGGAATACGGTGTTTTGAAAGGTTTTTACATAAGCGAAAAGGCTTCAGGACTTGCTTCATTCAACCAGTATGTTTTCAAGGTTTTTGACGGCGTCACCAAGAACGAGATTAAAAAGCAAGTGGAAAACAGTTTTAGCGTAAAGGTTAAAGGGGTTAAGATAATAAACTTGCCGAGAAAGAGGAGAAGCGTGGGTCGTCATGTCGGTTTCAAGTCCGGATTCAAGAAAGCAATCGTAGTATTAGAAAAAGGTCATTCGATTGAAGGGTTTCAGCCCTAACGCGATATATAGATATATAGAAATTTCGAAATGAAAAGTTATTCACCAACAACTCCATCGAGGAGACATATGAAAGGATACGATTTTAGCCGGTTATCAAAAACCGAGCCATTAAAGTCGGCCACGACAGGACTTATAAGATCCTGGGGGAGGAATAATAAGGGCAGGATAACCAGTAAGTACCGAGGTGGAGGCGCCAAGAGGCTATATAGAGAGATTGACTTTAAGCAGAACAAAATCGATGTTCCCGGGAAAGTTTTCTCAATAGAGTATGATCCGAACAGAACCACAAGAATCGCCAGGATCAATTATGCCGACGGCGACAAACGATACGTTTTGGCTCCTCAAGACCTGAAAGCGGGAGACGAAATAATAACAGCCGAAAAGGCGCCGTTGCGGCCCGGAAACAGGATGAAGTTGAAGAACATACCCCAGGGTTCAATGGTTCACAATGTTGAACTTAGGCCTGGTCAGGGTGGTAAACTTGTGCGGTCTGCCGGTAGCGGGGCGATGGTGCTTGCCAGCGAAGGCGGTTATGTCCAGTTAGTTATGCCCTCATCGGAGATAAGGATAATATCCGGAGAGAGTTCTGCTTCAATAGGCCAACTGTCCAATACAGAGCACAACTCAATAGTTTTAGGTAAGGCCGGGAGGACGAGATGGTTAGGCAGGAGGCCCAAAGTAAGAGGTACGGCGATGAATCCCGTAGATCATCCGTACGGTGGAGGCGAAGGCAAACAAGGCCGGGGAACAAGAAGGCCAAAGACGGCTCAGGGCAAAATCACCGGCGGCAGAAAGACCAGAAATAAGAAAAAGAAATCGGGTAAATTCATAATTAGAAGACGGCATAAATAAAATATGGAACATGGAATATGGAATAAATTAATCCATAATCCATAATCCATAATCCATAATGAGTCGATCACTAAAAAAAGGTCCATACGTCGACCAAAGGTTATTGAAGAAAATAACTAATTTAAAAGCGGGCGATAAAGTAATAATCAAGACCTGGTCGCGAGCTTGTACGATAGTTCCGGAGATGATAGGTTTTACCTTCGGCGTACACAATGGCAGGGTGCATATTCCCGTTTTTATTACCGAGGATATGGTCGGACATAAGCTGGGAGAGTTCGCTTCTACTAGGAAATTCGTAAGGCATGGAGGCAAAATGCAGAAAGAATTAGAAGCAGCCCAGAGGCAAAGAGAAATAGAAGCAGCACAGGCAGCGAAAGCGGCCCCGGAAGCCGAAAGTAAAAAGTAAAAATGAAAAAAGAAAAACGACAACTAAAAACTGAAAATTTTTAAAATCGGATTTTACTTTTTCAATTTTAATTTTTAATTTGAAACATGGCTGAAGTAAAAGCACAATTGAATAATTTACGATTGGCACCGAGAAAAGTAAGGGCGGTTTCGAATTTGATAAAAGGCAAAAATGTTCTTGATGCCCTTGCTCAACTGGAAGCTCTGACTAAGCGTTCCGGTTCGCCCGTTGCCAAGCTGATCAGATCGGCTATGGCCAATGCTGAAAATAACAATAATATGGTAAAGGAGAACTTGTATATCAAAAGCATTAATGTTGACGAAGGCGTTAAATTAAAAAGATTCAAACCAAAAGGCTTCGGGAGAGTTTCGCCCATAGAAAAGAAAACAAGCCGCATAAGGCTGGTCTTGGCGGAGAAAGTTCCCGGCATGAAGAGAATCGCAACGCAAGAGAAGCTTTCGTCTCGAGCTCAGGCCGAGGGGAAAGTGAAAGAGGAAAAAACAGAACAGGTTTCCTTAGCCGATAAGCATGAGACGAAAAAACCAGAAATTAAAACAGAATTAGGTCGAAAAGAGAATGTTTTAAAGAGTTTAGGCAAGCGGGTGTTTAGAAGAAAGGCAATTTAATTATATTCAGATATTGATTTTATGGGTCAGAAAATATCACCAACTTCGTTTCGTATAGGTATAAATAAGGATTGGGCATCCCGCTGGTTTGGGCACAGGAAATACAAGAGTTATTTGAAAGACGATGTTGCTGTGAGAGATTTTCTTAATGGAAAATTAAAGAATACGGCCGTTGATAGAATAGAGATTGAAAGAGGGACCGATATGTTGAACGTATTGATATTTACTGCAAGGCCAGGTTTGATAATCGGGAGAGGCGGTACGGGAGTGGAGGATTTAAAATCCTCGATTCGCAGTCTTCTTAAAAAGAAAGTTGGTGTCAGGATAGAGATACAGGAAATAAAGAGTCCGGAGGCGTCAGCGTCCATAATGGCTGAGTCAATAGTCGATCAAATAGAAAAAAGGATACCTTACAGGAGAATAATGAAACAAACTCTTTCAAAAATAATGGCAAACAAAGACGTTAGAGGAGTTAAGATTCGGATAAGTGGACGATTAGACGGTGCGGAGATAGCGAGGTCGGAACATCTTGAGGAAGGGAGTTTGCCACTCCAGACGCTAAGAGCTGACATTGATTTTGCAAGAGCGACCGCGATAACGACATATGGCACAATTGGCGTAAAAGTTTGGATATATAAAGGCGAACGATTTGATTAAAATATTACGAATTACGCATTACGAATTAATATAAACTAATCCGTAATATGTAATGCGCAATGGAAGAATGTTACAACCAAGCAGAGTAAAACACACAAAAGTTCACAAGGGCAGACTGAAGGAGCGCACTTCTCGAGGCGCTGAGTTGAGTTTTGGGACTTTTGGGTTAAAATCCGAGGAGTCATCATGGTTGAAATCAAATCAGATCGAGTCGGCTCGACGGGTCATGGCCAGATTCGTTCAACGAGGCGGCAAGATTTGGGTAAGGGTCTTTCCCGATAAGCCCAGAACGGCAAAAAGCTCCGAGGTGGGAATGGGTGGCGGCAGAGGCGCCTTATCGCATTTTGTGGTTCCAGTCGAAGCCGGGAGAGTGGTATTCGAGATAGACGGTTTGTCGGAAGATCAGGCTAGGGAAGCATTGCGTTTGGCCGCTCACAAATTGCCTATCAAGACGAGGATAGTTAAAAGATATTAATTATCCCGTTAGAAATAACCAAAATGGGTATGAATAATATGTTTATCAATAAAACAATAAATGATAGTATGTGGCACCGTACAGTGGCAGGCGGTGCTTCGCACTATTTCTAACGGGATGAAAAGCAAAGATATAAAAAACAGGGACGCTAAAGAATTATCACTGGTGTTATTCGATATTAAGGCCAAAATGGCCAAGCTGAGCTTTGAACTGGAAGCCAATACCTTGAAAGATACGAGTCAGATAAAAAAAGCAAAGAAAGACGTTGCCCGGATATTGACAGAGATCGGTTCAAGAAAATAATCCCGTACGAAGTAGCCCTAGCGGGTGAAACGAGCGGGAGTATTAAATATATTAACAACAGTAGTTCTGCGCGCATAACTGGTCGTCAGTAACTGCGAAGCAGCTACTTCGTACGGGATGGATACAAAAAATAAAACACAAAAGAAAGCCAGGATCCTTAAAGGGGAGGTCGTTTCTGATAAAATGAATAAAACCGTTGTTGTTAAGGTTTCACGAATGAAAAAGGACCCGAAGTATAAAAAATATTACAGCGTGACCCAGAGGTTCAAAGCGCATGACGAAGAAGGTGTTTATAAAACAGGCGACGAGGTTTTCATAAAAGAAACAAGGCCAACGTCGAAAGAAAAAAGATGGACCGTAGTAAGTAAAATTGACTGATTGCTTCATTACGAATTACGAATTGCGAATTAATTTTTTTAAAGTTAATACGTAATACGTAATACGTAATACGTAAATGTTACAGCCAAGATCAATAGTTAACGTGGCAGACAACAGCGGAGCCAAAAAGGTCGGCGTGTTTAAGGTACTCGGAGGATCAAAGAAAAGATACGCCCGCATAGGGGATATTGTGGTAGTATCGGTCAAAGTCGCCGAACCAAGAAAAGCCGTCAAGAAAAAAGACGTCCTTAGGGCGGTCGTGGTTAGACAAAGACAGCCGTTCAGGAGAAAAGACGGAACCTACATAAGATTCGACGAAAACGCGGTTGTCATATTGGATGGCACCGAACCGAAGGGAGGAAGAATATTCGGTCCTATACCGAGAGAGATAAAAGAGAAAGGATTTAATACCATAGCGTCATTAGCCGAAGAAGTGGTTTAGTGGTGACAAGAGACATGAGACAAGCGACAAGTCAGAATAACTAGATTTTAATTCTTACTTGTTCCTTGTTTCTTGTAGCTTGTCTCTGTTTTGATGAAATTAAAACGAAACGACAATGTAATAATGTTAAGCGGTAAAGATCGGGGGAAGACCGGGAAGGTTTCGGTTGTTTTACCTGATGCCGGAAAAGTCGTGGTAGAAGGACTCAATCTTATAAAAAGACACGTTCGCGCCCGAAAACAGGGACAGAAAGGCCAGATTATAAGCAAAGAAAGAGCGGTATCGGCATCAAGCGTTGCTTTGGTATGCAAGTCATGCGGCAAACCGACGAGGGTGGGATATAAGGTTGATGGCGAGAACAAGGTTAGAGTTTGTAAGAAATGTGAAGCAGAAATATAAAACGCCCAGTTACGAGCGAGGTTTGCGGATAATCCAGTATGCGGCCAGTAAAAGGACAATAAGCCAAGAAAACAGCAAAAGATAAGCGGGGTAGCCAATTACTGGTTCCGGCATAATATTAGCCGAAACCAAAACATATGCAGTTAAGGATATTGGCCAGAAAAAATAAAAAACGATGATCTTGTCCAATGAATTCAGAGTAAGTAAGTCAGTGGTAAACATGAAAAAAACAGGAATCCAAGAATAAACAACAAAAAATAGTACCAACTTTTTAAGGCGGCCCATGCTTATTTCCTTTGTCAAAAATCAAAACTTGTGTTAAAATAACAAACCGTTAAAATATGTCAATATTGCTGAAAAAGTACAGAAAAGAAGTCATTCCTGCTTTGCAGAAGGAGTTTGGCATTAAAAATGTGATGGCCGTACCGAGAGTAGATAAAGTGGTTGTAAATGTGGGAATAGGCAAATTGTCAAAAGACGAAAAAGCGGTAGGAAAGATTGTTCAGGATGTGACAAAGCTCACGGGCCAAAAACCAGTGTTCAGGAAAGCAAAAAGATCAATAGCCAGCTTCAAAATAAGAGAGGGAGTGAATATCGGGCTATCGGTCACCTTAAGAGGAGAGAGAATGTATGATTTTATTGACAGGTTGATATCCGTTGCCTTGCCCAGATCCAAGGATTTCAGGGGAATAGATACTAAGAATTTTGACAAGGGGGGCAATCTGAACTTGGGCATAAAAGAGTCAAGTATTTTTCCGGAAGTTACTTACGAAACCCTGAAGGACATCTTCAGTTTAGAAGTGACCGTAACAACAACAGCCAAGGACAAACAAAAAGGGACAGCATTATTAAGAAATCTGGGATTTCCAATTAGGAAGAATTAAAATATTACGGATTACGGATTACGGATTATAAGTATAATTCGCAATTCGCAATTCGCAATTCGCAATTTTGGCCAAGCAGAGTACAATTGCCCGATCAAAAAAGAAACCAAAATTTTCTACACGCACGGTGTTAAGGTGTTTTATGTGCGGAAGAAAAGGTAGTTATATGAGAAAATTTGGGTTGTGCAGAATTCATTTTAGAGAATTAGCGAGCCAGGGCCTGTTGCCGGGAGTCAAAAAAAGCAGCTGGTAAGCAGAAATAAAATATGGAACATGAAATATGGAATAAATTAATCCATAATCCATGATCCATAATCCATAAGATGTATCCTATTAGTGACATGTTAGTACAAATAATGAACGCCCAGGCGGTGAACAAAGAGTCCGTTACTTTACCGTTCTCAAAAATGAAACTTGATATTGCCAATGTTTTAAAAACCAGTAATTATTTGACCGAAGTGGAAAGAAAAAAAAGAAAAACTAAAAAATCAGAGCAGGAGCTTATATTTGTCGCCTTAAAATACGACGAACACGGACCAGCCATAAGTGGTATTAAGCTGATAAGCCGTCCGTCGAGAAGAATGTATATCAAAGCTAGCCAGATCAAGCCAGTGAGATCAGGATACGGAATGTCTGTAATCTCAACACCGAAAGGGGTAATGAGCTCCAAAGAAGCCAGAAAGCATAAGCTGGGCGGGGAGGTATTGTTTGAGATCTGGTAACGAATGGATTAGTGAATTACGTATTTCGCATTACGCATTGTTTAAATACGTAATACGTAATACGTAATACGTAATACGTAATAAATTGAGTAAGATAGGCAAAAAACCAATTGAAATTCCCGAGGGCGTTAACGTAAAGATCGAGGACGGCACCATATCCGTTAAGGGCCCGAAAGGAGAGCTGACAAAACCATTGACGAAGGGGGTGAATGTCGTTATTGACGGTAATCTTGTCAAACTAACCCCAGAGGAGGGCAACAAAGAGAATATTGCCAAGTGGGGTTTGCAGAGAGCGTTGATGGCAAATATGATTATTGGAGTTACCAAGGGCTTTGAAAAGGTATTGGAGTTTCAGGGCATCGGTTATAAGGCAAACGTTAAAGGTAATGACCTTGAATTGATTTTGGGGTATTCACATCCCATAACCATTCCCGGTATTGAGGGTATAACCATCAGCGTCGAGAAGAGCTCCATAAAAATATCCGGACCGAATAAGGAACTGGTTGGCAAAGTGGCGGCAGAAATAAGGGAAAAGCGCCCCCCCGAACCCTATAAGGGCAGCGGCATTAAATATAAAGACGAGGTTATAAAAAGAAAGGCTGGCAAAAAAGCAGTAGCAACAGCTGGATAATGTAGTATTGAGTATAAATAAATACCCAATACTTTATACAAATTCGTGAATACCAAAATCAAACAACTGAACAAAATAAGGCGTCACAAGCGGGTCAGGGCGACGGTGAAAGGCACAGCTGAAAGGCCGCGAGTGTCTGTTTTTAAGAGCAGCAGACATTTATTTGTTCAATTTGTTGATGATCAAGCCAGTAAAACAGTTTTGAGCTCCGACGCTTCGGTCGGAGTCCCGACTAAAACGTCGGGACAGCTAAAGAATAAAGCCAAAGACAAGCTTACAAAAACAGAAAAGGCGGCGAAGATCGGCGAAATGCTGGCTGAAAAAGCAAAAGAGTCTGGAATCAAAGAGGTTGTTTTTGACCGAGGCGGATTCAAGTATCACGGCCGGATCAAAGCCGTTGCCGACGGTTTAAGGAAAGGCGGATTAAAAGTATAAAATATGGAACATGGAATATGGAATAAATTAATCCATAATCCATAGTCCAAAATCCATAATGGAACCAAATCAAAACCAAAGAGATAATCGTGGTGGTAACGAAAATTTTGGAAACCGCCGCGGTTTTAGAAGGGGCGGTGATTTTGGCGCAGACAGAAAATCAGAGTATGAACAGAAGGTTTTGGATATAGCAAGAGTAACCAGAGTAACTAAGGGCGGAAAGAGGTTCAGTTTTAGAACGACCATTGCCATAGGCGACGGCAAAGGAAAAATCGGCCTTGGTATGGCAAAAGGAAAGGACGTCGCCCAGTCCATCCAAAAGGCGTTCAACAAGGCCAAGAAAAATATGATAACGGTGCCCTTGGTAGGCGGTACCATCCCTTATCATGTTGAGGCAAAGTATAACAGCGCAAAAGTCGTGTTGAAGCCGTCGAAGAGCGGCGTTAAAGCCGGTGGCCCAGTAAGGGTAGTGGCAAAACTTGCCGGCATGACCAGCTTGACTGGCAAGCTTTTGGGTAGGACGAATAATAAAATAAATATCGCCCAAGCCACAATCAAAGCGTTAAAAAGCATAAGGCCAGTTAAATCCCGCTAGAAACATAGCAAACAATAATAATCAAGATGAATTTAAGTAATCTACAACCAAATACCCTTCGAAAAAACAAGAAGCGTGTTGGCCGTGGAGGCAAACGAGGTACTTTTTCCGGGAAAGGAAGCAAGGGTCAGAAATCCAGAGCCGGCGCCAGCGTAAGAGCCGGTTTTCGGGGCGGAGATAACAGGATTTGGCAGTTGTTTCCGAAACAAAGAGGCGCTTCCAAAAAACCGGGTCGCGCAGGAAATGACAGTCCCCATAGAAAACACAGGTTCTATCGATTAAGGAAAGACAGCCCCTCGGTTGTTAATGTTGAAGAGTTCAACGGGTTTAACGACGGAGAAACAGTAAATCCTAAAGCCCTTTTTGAAAAAGGCATACTGAGACGGATGGATAAGGGGGTAAAAGTTCTGGGAGACGGTGAGTTGGACAGGAAACTTGTATTCGAAGGATTCAGTTTGTCAAAGTCAGCTAGGGACAAAATAATAAAAGCCGGCGGAACCGTAAAATAATTCATACAGGATGAATAAATTAATTCAAATATTCAAAAGACCGGATCTAAGGAACAGAGTGTTGTTCATTTTGTTTATTCTTGTTGTGTTTCGGCTGATTTCCAATATTCCTATCCCGGCCGTAGATTCTTCTCAATTGAGAGAGTTCTTCGCCCAAAATCAATTCTTCGGGCTCATCAGCACTTTTACCGGCGGTTCTCTGGCGGCTCTTTCTATCGGCATGCTTGGCCTTGGTCCCTATATCACCGCCTCTATTATAATGCAGCTTCTTACGATGATATTTCCGTCACTTGAACAGATGTACAAATACGAAGGTGAAATGGGGAGAATGAGGTTCAACCAATATTCTCGTTTGCTGACCGTTCCGTTGGCCGCTTTGCAGGGATACGGGTTTTTGGTCTTGCTGTCCCGACAAGGCGTAATAGGTGGCTTGACGTTAATGGAGTGGGGAAGCGCGATATCGGTCATTGTCGCCGGGAGTGTTTTTCTGATGTGGCTCGGAGAATTGATAACCGAAAAGAATCTGGGAAATGGGGTTTCCGTTTTGATATTGGCAGGCATAGTTGCCGGTTTTCCTAATGCTTTGAAACAATCACTTTTCACATACGACCCCTCACAGCTATTCACCTATGCCGGTTTTGTCATTGTGGCTCTTGCGGTAATAGTTGGCGTTATATACATTACCGAAGCTCAGAGAAATATTCCCATAAATTATGCCAGGCGGATTCGCGGCATGAAAGTGTATGGGGGTGTTTCGACTTATCTTCCGATGAGAGTTAACAACGCCGGAGTCATTCCTATAATTTTTGCGTTATCGATTTTGCTGTTCCCCGGAATGATCGCCAATTTTTTGGCCGGTTCGGGCAATATTTTTATTGCGAAAGCGGCGGTGTTTGTGAACAGTTTTCTGCAATCGCAGGGCTGGTACTCGTTCTTCTATTTTATGCTTGTGATCCTATTCACTTATTTCTATACCGCCGTTACATTTGATCCCAAATCCATTTCAGAGAATATTCAGAAACAGGGCGGATATATCCCGGGCATAAGGCCGGGGCCGATGACGGCGCAGTTTCTTAACTATCTTTTGAACAGAGTCACATTGGTTGGAGCCGTATTTTTAGGCATTATTGCCGTAATGCCGAATATTGTCCAAGGCTTTACCGGCATTACGGCCTTTACTGTCGGCGGCACCTCGATTCTTATTGTGGTTTCGGTGGCTCTTGAGGTGATGAAGCAAATTGACGCGCAACTTAGTATGTATGAATACTAAATTGTCCTGAGCTTGTCGAAGGACAGCTCTCGATGTACGAATACTAGGAACTCAATCACCAAGTGTTATTTGACCCTCCCCGTAAAAAATTGACTTTTTAAGCAAAAAGGCGTATAACTAATTGCCAGGTAGAACGGTGGTTTTCTGGCCAAAGGAGGAGATCGTCATGAAGGTTACTGTGGGAGCGGATCTTCTGAGTCCTGTTAGCGAGGCTTCGGTCGGTCCCGTTGATAAGTTTGTGGTTGCTGATGTGCTTGGCTCTACGGGTATCAACAAGGATGGTGTCAAGATCGCCTTTCTCGGCGACAACTTTAAGCGGGTTTTCGTACCACTTGTTGAGAAGGACATTCAGGGTACCAGGTTGACCAGTTATTAGTTTAATTGGCGCCCGACTGTGCTGGACATCGTGTTAGCAATGCCGGTTGGGAAGCGGATTCCGACTATTTGCCAGACCTACTGGCTTGTCAGGGATCAGGCCAACGGCCAAACGGGGCCGTTGAGTGTTGATGATGGCTGGCTCAACAGATTTATGTGTTGCGGGAGCGATTGGCATCTTTGGCTCGTGAGTATGGGTCTGGTCGGTAGCGGCTGGTTCTTCGATGCTGACCCGCTCGATAATTCGCTTGCTTTGAACAAAAAGTGCCGAGTGTTATTCTCCGATAACAACAAATAACTGATTCTCGGATTTGTGCGGTAAGCCGCACTTTTTTGTTTAATTTTTTAAAGTGGTATAGTTGTGGTAAATAGCGAGGAGGATTGAAAGCTTGCTTTCAATCCATCCGAGCGAAGTTATTGTAAGAAACATTTTATGATAAAAAAGCGGGTTATCATTCTTATCGGGCCGCCGGGATCAGGGAAGGGGACTCAAGCTGAATTTGGAAAATCTAAAATTTATTTTTATGAATAATAACAAACCAATTAATTTAATATTTTTCGGCAGGTCGGGGTCTGGCAAAGGAACACAGGCGGAACTTTTAGATAAGCATCTTGGTAACACACTCCATGTCTCTACGGGGGATTTAATGCGTGATTTAGCGAAACACGACACAGATGCCGGAGTAAAACTAAAGGGAGTGCTAGACAAGGGCGGATTGCCTTTTGATCAAATGGCGACAACGCTTTGGATGCATGAGATATCCTATAAGTTAAAAAAGGACCAGGGTTTGTTGTGTGATGGTTTCCCAAGACGGCTAAATGAGGCCGAGAATTTATATGACTTTTTGTCTTGGCTTGAGAGAATAGATAACACCAAGGCCTTGGTTATAGAAATAAGTCGAGAAGAAGCAATGAGGCGTTTATTATTAAGAGCCAGATACGATGACGATAAAGATGCCATAAGCAAGCGACTTGACTGGTATGAAGACAGGGTTGTGCCGGCAATAAATTTTTTCAAAGACAAGAGATTGGTTGTGGAAATAAACGGAGAACAAACCATCGAAGAGGTCTTTAACGAAATACTAGAAAAAATTCGTGATTAAAGTTAAGACAAAAGAAGAAATAGAAATAATGGAAGAAGGTGGTAAAATTCTGTCGGAAATTTTGAAAAAATTAACTGAAACTGTTAAGCCCGGAATTACCACCCAAGATCTGGAAGAGCTTGCGAGAGAGCTTGTTTTGTCTCACGGCGTTAGGCCGTCGTTTTTAGGTTACGACGGTTATCCGGCAGTTTTGTGCGCTTCGATTAATGACGAGATAGTTCATGGCGTGCCGTCGGATAGGATTTTAAAAAACGGCGATGTTTTGAAATTAGATATGGGGGTTTTACACAAAGGTTTTCACACCGATTCCGCGATAACGGTGCTCGTCGGTGGCCAAGAGGATAAAGTTATCCACATAACGACATCGCAAGTCGTTTATCCACAGATAAAGCAGAAGTTGATAAATGCCACGAAAGAAGCATTGAGGATCGGCATATCAAAAGCGAAAGTCGGCAATACTATTGGCGACATTGGTTCGGCGATACAGAAATATGTTGAAGACAATGGATTTAATGTGGTCAGAGATTTGGTTGGACATGGCATAGGCAGAGAGCTGCACGAACCGCCGCAGGTTTTAAATTATGGTGAGCCAGGCGAAGGAGAAAAATTGAAAGCCGGCATGGTAATTGCTATTGAACCCATGGTGGTCACCGGTGACTGGGAGATAAAGAACAGCAAGGACGGTTTTGGTCTCGTTACAAAAGACGGTGGATTAGCGGCGCATTTTGAACACACGATTGCCGTCACAGAAAAGGGGCCGTTAATTTTAACTCAATAATTTGATAGAATAAGATTATGATAAAACAAGACACTAAAGCCACTAAAAAACAAGACGAAATTTTCAGAAAAATGTCGGCTGATAAAAAGTTAGAGCTTGGCTCCAAGCTGTGGTTATTGGCCAAAGAGCTTACCAAAGATAAACCGAACCATGGAATTAATAGACCCGAGACAATTGCTGGTAAAAGTCGCTAAGGTTTTAGATAATCTTAGTATTCCATATGTTGTAACCGGAGGAATGGCCGTTACGATTTGGGGACGTGTCAGATTTACGGCCGACATCGATATAGTAATAGAACTTAAAACTAATTGTTAAACTAAATAATATGGAAGAACAAATACAACCCCAACAACCCACAACTCCTGAACCGGAATTCCAGCCCTCTCCGCCTCAAGGAGAAACGTTGCGGTCGCAACCTGACAAAAAGTTATCGATTTATGTTTTAGTGGGCCTTATTGTCGCCGGAGTCGCGTTTGAGTTTTATATTTGGGAGAAAGGAGGACTACTTCCTGCTTTGCCATCGTCGACAGTTAGCCCAACGCCTACCGCAACTCCTGATCCAACCGCTGACTGGAAAACATATACCAATACTCAGTATGGGTTTGAGTTTAAGTATCCTTTAAGTGGATATTACAAAGAGTATTTTTTTGATTCCACGGGAGTAGAAGTAAGAGTTGACGATACGCCACTTTTTTTTGTAACTTATTATAGTAATTTTGAATCGGCTACTTATGATGCTCGTCTTGGGGGAGGTTCGCCTAAAAATCTTTTTGAATGGGCATCTTATTACTTAGAAAATGCTCGGAGAACTGTTTTTATGGGAATGGAGGCCGTAGAGGGTACTAATAGTGGTGACGGTCTTGATCCAAATGACTATTATATAACGATATTTTTTGAAAAGAATAACAGGTATTACGATATAAGTTATAGAATTGATATAAAAAAAGAGGTTTCAGATCAAATTCTCTCTACGTTTAAGTTTATTGAACCCACCGCTTGCATACAGGTAATCACTCCGGCTCGCAATATTCAAACCGGGGAAGTCAGGGACTTCCCAACTCCTTGCGACGTGCCGGAGGGGTGGGAGCTGGTTAAGTAGTTGATTCAGGGGTTGGTTTTTTGGTATGATCAAGCCAGCTACTTTTCAATGGAGATTGGTTGTGGAAAGAGAAGTTCTGACCTTCAGAGATAAGCTTGGCATATCAATGACGACACTTGGTCTATCTTCTATTTTTTTTGGCATCATTATTTTGGCGTCGTGGTTCTTGACGGCACCGGAGTTACGCTCCCAGATAAATATTTTGAGGCCGTTAGTGGTTCTGTTTTTTGGGGGTATTGGATTGATTCGACTCTCATTGTTTACGGTAAAAAAGTCGCCCCCCACTCCTCTTAATTGAAGGAGTTTTTTGTTGAACCGTTGATATTGTTGATTCTGTAAAATTGCCAACTATTACGGGACCTAAAGACATAACCGCTGAAAGCGATTTTACATCCTTGACTTGTGGACAGAGCTTCTGATATACTAAGGCAAATAGAAATGAATACAGCTTTCAATAAAACAATCGGCGGTTGATATATCGGCTATTTTTAGCGTATATCAATGCCGCCGTTGGGCGGTTTTTCATTTCTAAGTATCTTGACAATTTACGGGTAAAAAAATTGCATCCCGATTAGAACTTACGGTTATCTAAAGATAACCTACTTCTAACGGGACTAGTTAATAAAATTAGGCAAGAAGCTTAATTTTATATCGAAATCATCTTGAACTGGCCTCACAGATATTTCCTTAGTCGCGTTCTTTGCTATTTTCTGTACAGCACGAGGCGCGACGAGGAAGTCGTAGTTTTACACTACGTCGACGAGGGAGCAACGAAGTGATGTAAGAAAATAGCGAGAACCCTTCGGGATACGTCAAATTTTAGAAATCGCTGTGTCGCTCCTCCTCGGAGTAGCAATAAGTACACCTTCGTCGTCGCTTCTTGCGCTTTCTAAAATTTGTCAGTATCGCGGCAAGGAAATATCTGCGAGGCCAGTTCTAATTACTCATTAAGCAAGGGCGTATGGAGGATGCCTTGACATTAAGAGGCGATGAAGGTCGTGGCGTGACTGCGATAAGCTTCGGGGAGCCGTCTAGCGGGCTTTGATCCGGAGATGACCGAATGGGGCAACCCAATTGAGCAAACCTCAATTATCCCCCGATTTAAATCGGGGGGAGCATACTCGGCGAAGTGAAACATCTCAGTAGCCGAAGGAAGAGAAACCGCAAGGATTCCGTAAGTAGCGGCGAGCGAAAGCGGAACAGCCTAAACCATGTGCTTCGCACATAGTTCGTAAAGTTAAAAGTTCATCAGGTTCATTAAGTAATCAAAAAACCTTATAACCTTATAACTTTATAAACTTTCTGATTTATGTGTGAAGTGCATGGGGTAATAGGGAAGAACATTTTCTTTAGAATCTAGAAATTAGAATCTAGAAAATAGAAGGAGGAGAAATCCAAATTCTACTTTCTATTTTCTACTTTCTATTTTCTTGAAGATAAAGAGTTACAAAATTGAAAGTTAGCAAAATGGCCTTGGAATAGCCAACCAAAGAAGGTGACAGTCCTGTAAGCAAAAATTTTCAATCTCTTGTTCTAAGATAATCAGTCAAAAACTTTTTAAAAAGTTTTTGACTGATTATCTCCCCTGAGTAGCCCGGGATCAGAATGTCCTGGGTGAATTTGTCCGTACTACCGGATAAGGCTAAATACTCTTAATGATCGATAGTGAACCAGTACCGTGAGGGAAAGGTGAAAAGCACCCCGGTGAGGGGAGTGAAATAGTAACTGAAACCATATGCCTACAAAGAGCGAGAGTCCCACACACAACTTTGGAATGCGCCAAAGGCGCTTCTGAGGTGCAAGAGCACCTATCTAAAGTTGTGTGTGGGATGATCGTGTGCCTATTGAAGAATGACCCAACGAGTTTATCTAAATGACGTGTCTAAGCCGTTATGCGGCGAAGGCGTAGGGAAACCGAGTGTTAAAAGCGCGTATTCCAACTCAAATTTTTGGATTTTAAAATTAAAACGCCAGATAATCAAGGATTATCTGGCAGAGTAATTCATGTCTGGCTAGTTAGCGGACCCAGCCGAGAATCGGGAATAACCAAAGCGGCGTGGTTGCCAAAAATATAAAGCCAGAAATAGCAGTAAAGGTCCAAAACAAACCTTGCCTAGATTCTTTGTCAATTTCAATTTCGTAGCCGAATGCCCTCAATGCCCTCATGTTAAAGATCCTCCTTTTGTCTGGCAGTCTATTTGCCAGATCAAAGAACTGTATCACATGAGTAAAATTTTGTCAAGAGTCTAAAAATTTGAGTTGGATAAGTCGTTTGGATAAGACCCGAAGCCAGAGCGAGCTAACCATGACCAGGGTGAAGTCCCGAGAAATCGGGATGGAGGCCCGAACCGATAGATAGCGCAATATCTCCGGATGAGTTGTGGTTAGAAGTGAAAAGCTTATCGAGCCTGGTAATAGCTGGTTCTCCCCGAAATGCCTTTAGGGGCAGCGCCATATAGTAGTAGAGGGGGTAGAGCACTGAATGGTTTGCCGTGCCCTTTCGGGTAGGTTTACCAAACAAACTCCGAATACCTCTATGTAATGTATGGCAGTGAGTACGCGAGGGCAAAGCTTCGTGTACGCGAGGGAAAGAGCCCAGATCACCGCTTAAGGTCCCAAAATGTAAACTAAGTGACAAGGAAGTATTTCGCCTTAGACAGGTAGGAGGTTGGCTTAGAAGCAGCCATCCTTTAAAGAGTGCGTAACAGCTCACTACTCGATCCCAGCCCCTCTTTTCGTTGTGAGATATGTAAGTTATCGTATTGCACATTTTATGTGTAACGGTTGCTCGCATTATCTGATTATGAAAAGTGGGGCTGGGGAGGCGCGATGCGCCGAAAATGTAACGGGGCTAAGTTTACTACCGAAAGCGTGGATTAGCGCATCTCACTTTCGTGAGATGCTAATTTAAAAATGAAAAGTGAAAAGTTAAAAATTATTGTGTAAAATTTTGTAAAATAAAATTTTACTTCCTTAATTTTACATTTTACACTTTAAACTTTTAATTTTAGCACGTCGCGATAGCGAGGTGCGTTAGTGGTAGGGGAGCATTTTGAACTTCTGCCTAACGGCAGATAAAGCTGTGAAGGTACACTGTGAAGTGTGCTGGAGCGTTCAGAAGGGAGAATGTTGGGATGAGTAACCGCAAGTCCGGTGAAAGACCGGACCGCCGTAAGCCCAAGGTTTCCTCCGCGATGGCAATCATCGGAGGGTTAGGCGTTCCTAAGCGTAACCCCGCACATAATGAGCACTTGCTGCTTTTAGCAATACACTTAATTGTGTTTGCGAGAGTTGGCGGGTACTACATAGTTAAAATCTGTTAACCATGTTGAGCATCGCAGCAGTATTGCTGGTGCTTATTATGTGCGGGGGATCGCGATGGACAGCCGGTTAATATTCCGGCCCCTTGGCACCAATCGATGGAGTGACAGGACACAGTATGCTGGGCGTGT